>Ga0209515_10000200_pt1 | contig 115268 bp, 121 predicted proteins | sample Subgroupgradi54m_FD_187454 | JGI IMG/M metagenome (GOLD analysis project Ga0209515, IMG submission 187454) | Subsurface groundwater microbial communities from S. Glens Falls, New York, USA - GMW60B uncontaminated upgradient, 5.4 m (SPAdes)... ... | reverse complement strand
CCCCCCTGGAGCACAGTTGTAGTGGACCTGGGGATTGGAACAGACACCATTGATAGGAACAACAGGCACTGCTTCCGAGCAAGATGCATTTGTTCCACCACCTGAACCGTTGCAAGTCCAGGTCCAAAAAGAAGCACCAGCTACATTATTAACGCTTGTGCCCCCCCCTGGAGCACAGTTGTAGTGGACCTGGGGATTGGAACAGACACCATTGATAGGAACAACAGGCACTGCTTCCGAGCAAGATGCATTTGTTCCACCACCTGAACCGTTGCAAGTCCAGGTCCAAGAAGAAGCACCAGCTACATTATTAACGCTTGTGCCCCCCCCTGGAGCACAGTTGTAGTGGACCTGGGGATTGGAACAGACACCATTGATAGGTTGAGCAGGCATAGGCTTGGTAGATACACTATAATCAAATAAGATATTATTGGTGCCCGAATGACCATCTACATTAATAAAAAGAAACATTATACGGGGAGATGAATTTCCGCTAAGTGGTAATGAACCGCTTATAAACTGGCCGGGGCTAAAAAATCTAACACCACAAGCATACGCAACCCAAAACTGATCATATAAACATGCCGAGATCTGCATAGGAGTGGCAGGACCCCTTACCTCGTAAGTTACATTAGCGCTATCAATATATACATCGCCGATTACTGAATAACCTTGGGAACAGTCCGGTTCGCAACCGTATAATATGGCTTGCGCACTATGAGTACCCAAAAAACTTGCTCCTAACAAAATTAGTACAAGAAAAAAAATTTTACTGTCTAAATTTAAATTCATCGTATTTTATATCTACTAACGTGGCTTTGTCAACTTTAAATAAATTTTCCACGCTGTGAAGATTGGTCACAACCTTATTCAAAGTTAAACCTGTCTTATCACCTGACATTTCTTTAACTACAGGTTTAAATTGCTTACCCTCTTCGACATCTACCGGCCTCGTTAATTCTGACTTGATAATAACTGTTTCGGGTGTAAAGATAAATTCTATGGTCTTTGTCTCATCCAATGAAAAATCGGCCTGATTAGAGGCTTTGACTGTCCCCTTAATGACAATGGAGTTGTCCTTAGATTCTATTATTTTACCGCCGACCATAGTGTCTGAGAATTTTTCTTTCGTTGATAAGTTGTTAGATTGATCTTGATGTTTGTAGATAAAAAAGCGCAAAAACAAAAGAACAACGATTAAAACAGCGAGGATTGATAAGTATATCTTTTTATTCATACAAAATGAGCGATTTTTTTCTAAGGTTTAGACTAAACCTCCTATACAGTATAACCTAATGAAAGAATTTTTGTAAAATAAAAAGAGGATAACTGGTTAAATTATCCCCTCCCCTCCAAAAGAAACACAAACGCGTCTAATCAGCTGACAGTTCTGTAATCTACATTGAAGACATAGGAACCCCCATTATGGTTGGCTGTGATTCCGCCCTTGTCTAAGAACGACCCGGCAGTACCCCACCAGATTATATACCCGACTGGTCCCCTATAATTATAGAAGTTAAACCCTGCCATATCCCTCTTAACATCAACACATCCTCTTGAAATAGGCCCGGTAGTATGAAAACCTGCCGGCGAAAAGTACGACTGGTCTGGAGGAGCGTTATTGATCGCATAAACTCCGTCAACGCTCCAATAAGCGTTCAGATACATGGGCTGATCCGTATCCACGCACACTGTAAGAGTAAACGAGAAACATGTATTAAAACATGGTTTACTGCTGTCTAACATCAATGTCGGAATTATTTCAGAACCTGGAGGCGGACTTACCGTCTTTAATTGGATTGACATTGGAAAAGATTTGCCCTGATAGTCCAAGAACTGATGCATGGATGTGTCTGGATTTGTCCAGACAGTAGGAGTTGGCGGAGTTGTAATACATGGATTTGCCGGACCTCCGCACACAGTGGGACCAATCGGCGATGACTTGTCGCATCCCACAAATAAGATACCAATCGCGAACACGACTCCCAACGACGTCTTTCTCATGATGTCACCTCCGGACATTGATCGCACCTTCTGGAACTAGATTTCTTATCTCAAAGTTCCTGACACGATTATTGTGGATTGCTCCACTCATATAGAACCCAGCCTGTAAAAAATTCAAACCGATAGCCGCCATCTTGGGCAAAATCCCTTTCTTTTTGTAGAGAAAATGACTTGCCACGAGAATGCCGGTAGCATAAGCGGCATCAGTGATAATTATCCCTTTGACGTTTCTTTCGCCTATGCCGAATTTTGTGGCGTAGCCCCTTTCGTTAAATACAACGGACACCTCCTCGTTAAACAAAGATGAGCAGGCGGTATCCGCGCAAAGCTGATAGCTTGCATGCAAAGGATTATTGATATTACGGACCGTGGTCTGTCCGTCCCAAAGCATCGTACCCAAAAGGGCCCCTTGAGAAAAACGGTAAAGAACTTTCTCCGTCTTTCCTTCTGTTTTGTCGTCGGCGAATACGATAGAGCTGGACATAACAAATGCCAGTACTACCAACAACCAGGCCTTTTTATTCATCATTGCTTCTCCTTCTTTTTAACGATCTGACTCTGTTAATAAAAGTACCATAAATTAAGGTATCAGTCAAGTAAAACTTTTATAAAGCCGGCAATTGCATCCACAGAAATTCTCTCCTGTTTAGCCGTATCTCTATCTCGGACAGTAACTGTATTGTCTTCGAGAGTTTGAAAATCAATAGTAATGCAACATGGCGTCCCTATTTCATCTTGAGAATAATACCTCTTACCGATATTCCCCCTGTCATCCCAAGCGACATTGAGGTTTAACCTCAATAATGTATAAACCCCACGGGCTTTCTCCACAAGTTCGGGTTTATTTTTCAGTAATGGAAATACCGCCGCTTTGTAGGGTGCAAGTTTGGGATGTAACTTTAAAACAATCCTGTCTTCTTCCTCCACATATGCATCAAGCATCAAAAACATGAATGCCCGGTCAACACCACCAGAAGTCTCGACAATATTTGGGATAAATTTTTCTTTTGTTTCCGGGTCAGTATAGCTTAAATCTTGGCCGGAATATTTGGCATGCCGGGACAGGTCCCAGTCACCGCGCCAATGAATGCCTTCCATTTCTTTTCCAATCGGCGAAGCGGTATATTCAATGTCAAAAGCTTTCTTGGCATAATGGGCTAATTTTTCATGCTCATAAAAACCCAAATTGTCTGGATTAGTAAAAATACTCTTATACCAATTCATTCGTTCTTCCTTCCAATACTCAAACCACTTCTCCATTTCGGAAGGATGACAAAACCACTGCAAATCCCATTGTTCAAATTCTCTCTGCCTGTATAGAAAGTTACCAGGTGTAACTTCATTACGAAAAGCTTTGCCAATCTGACAGATACCAAACGGTATTTTTACCCTTGTCGTATCAAGAACATTTTTATAATCTAAATAAATCGTCTGACAAGCTTCTCCCCGCAAATATGTTTTTGTTTTTTCGCCTTCAATTATTCCCAATTCTGTTGGTACTAATGTGTTAAAAAATCTTGGTTCGGTTAATGAACCTTCACAATCAGGACATTTATCACCCATAATGTCATCGGCCTTAAAACGATGATGGCATTTTTTGCATTCAACAAGCGGATCAACAAAATTCTGGACATGGCCACTCGCCTCCCAAGTTTCAGGATGGGTTATTATCGCGCCATCAATACCGACAACATCTTCGTGATCTTTCGTCATCCATTTCCACCACAAAGATTTTAAATTGTTCTTCATTTCCACGCCTAATGGACCATAATCATAAAACCCGGCCAATCCGCCATAAATCTCCGAGCCGGGAAATATAAATCCGCGCCGTTTGCATAGTGAAACAATTTTTTCCAGTAAATTGAGCTGCATGTTTAAGTGTTTAAATATTATTATTGTACTTGACCTTCGCCAGGGCGGTCAACAAGATCATTGGTAGAAATATCCGAAGTTGAAACAATTATATTTTGCTTGGTAAAGGTATCCGTTCCAGAGAGTTTCGAATCTTTGGTCAGGAAGATCGGACTCCCTTTCTGATTAGTTGATGGTTTTACGCTTACCTGGAAACTTGCTTCATACTTGGCTCCGGTCACACCGACCCCCTGCGGGAGAACTCCCAGATTCCAGGTTATCTCTGAAGTGTTTGAGTTAAAAGTCGTTTCCGGCTGTCCCGAACCGACGCTGACGACATTTTTCCAAATCACGCCAGCTGGCAATATGCCACTTATTCTAACTCCGCTCATATCGTTTCCGGGGTTGGTAATTTGCCAATGGACAGTAAAGGAAGTTTCCTTTCCGGCTTCCAACGGCAAAGGACCGGCTGAACCAAAAGCTGTGTCATTATAATAAGCAATCTGTTTTAGGGTCGGTTGAGTAGATATTTTGGTGACTAAACTTGATTCCGAGAAAATCTCGTCCCCGCTGATACCAGACGGCACATTAGGAGTACTCAACCTCGCCGAAGCCCGGACAAAAATATTCTTAGAACCGCTTGTCCCGGAAGGAATACTGCTCTTAAGTTTTATTCTGAAAAATATTTGTCCGTTTTTGTTGGGAGCTAAGTTGGCAAAATCTGGTACTGAACTTGCGTTCCACAAAATTGTGCTGTTTGAGTTGTCATAGTAACCTCCTTTAGTATCCAAACTTGCAATATCGTACATCTCGCCTTCCAATTTTAAGGTCAGATTTATTCCGATAAGATTGTAGTTGGAATTATTAGAATATTTAATTACGTAATTTAAATCATCACCGGCAAAAGCGGAATAATCAGAAGAGTCATTTACAGAAATGCTCGTATCCAGCAAAGTATTGGCGATAACAGATGAGTTTTCTGCTTTTTCGTAATTAACATACTGACTGCCTATTTTTCTTTTCAGAACAACAGAAACGTTCTTGTTTTCTCCTTCTTTTCCATTCAAAGGTCCGGTAATGCTTATCCTTCCGCCATTACCTTTTTTTAAAACAGGAACAACCCAGACATAATTTCCTTCGTTTGGTAGAGGGGTGGTTTTTTGAACACTAAATCCGTCAGGATAATCAAATTCAAATCTCAAGTCATAAATATCGTTACTGGACTCGTTCCGGTAATCCAATACATAATTGACTGCTTGGCCGGGAACAGAATTTGGCGGAGCAGATAAAGTGAGCGAAATCGGCAGACCAATTATCGTTGTGGAAACAGAAGTGTTTTTTTGAAAAACCGTTTTCAAATCTCCGGCCTGATAAGAAAGTTCGGCTTTGATTGTCTTTATGTTTCCCCGATCGCCCACCAGAAAAGCTTTAAAATCTTTTTCTGCCGATTGGCCGGGAGATAATTGGTCCACAGTGAATGTTTCCGAAAGGTTGTTAGACACTATTCCGTCTTTCAAAACAACGGAGTCATCAGGATAAGTGAACTTGAATGTCATGTTGGTCAGGTTTAGTTTGGTGGTGTTGGAATATGTAAGTTTATAAACCACCTCATCGCCCACCGATGCTTGGGTTGGGCCTTCTATGTCTAACTTAACTCCCGACTCTGAAAAAGACGGGCTTCCAAACCAGAACGAAAGAAAGCTGACGATAGCCAGCAATAAGGCCAGCAGAACCAGCCATTTCAAAAGTTGATTGTGATTATATAGAAATTTCATTATAAGTTAATCACGACGGGGTCCTGTCCCCGCCGCACCCCGGACGGGTTCGGTCTGCTGACCTCCACGCGACGGAGATTCCATTATCGGCTACGGACTTTGTCCGACCGATGGAACCTTTTCCGAACACCGGGGTCCCCGCTCTGGGGCCACCCCTTTTACTATTTATATTTATCTTAACACAGAATGGAGAAATTTTAATGACTTTAACCTGAATCCGGCATTATATTCAAAAGCGTCGTCCAGCATGGTAAACCCGGGACGATTTAAATCAAAAGAAGCTGAAACCCCAATTTCCGGAGAATAACCAAGCAACCCCAGCAAGGTAAATTGTTTTTGCCTTAAAAAGGTTAGGCCCGGCTCAAACCGGTTTAATTTATCAAAAAGGTCCGTCATAAAATTCCAAAGCTGTTCGTCTTTTTCCAATTCGGGAACCATCTTATCAATTACTTCAGAAAAAAAATGCGCAACCGCCAAAGATGGAATTGAATCCTTCAGGTCGCGATAAGAATTCTCCGACTGGGCGCCAGCTATTATCGGCATCGCCTTTCCATTGATAAGCTCAAATTCTACCAGATTCAAAACATCCAGATGCATGGCCTGAATAGAACTCGGCTTTAAAACGCTTTTTGCAATAGCAGTTAATTTTCCGAATTCTTGCGTATAACAAGTCACGAACTGATCGTATTCGTTAGTGTTTTGTTTTTTTATTATTATCGCTTTGGTGGTCACTTTTTGATTTCCTTAATTCCAAGGTCTCTACAAATTTTTCTGGCCAGAAAATTATTGATTTCATTATGGCGCGGTACTGTAGAAATACGATTTATGCCAGGATTGAAAAAGACGCTATGCTTAGCGCCTTCCCGTATAAAAACACAACCCGCTCCTAAAAGATACCTGACAAGACTCTGCCGTTTCATTAATTATAAAGGGTTATCGATTCTCTAAGCACCTTACCACCTGTCGCCTTATTAAGAAAACGGTTTGTTTCCAAAACAAGCGAGAGTGCCTCTTTAAGGTTCTCTTTGGCCTCCTTCAATGTCTTGCCCTGCGTATTTATGCCCGGAATTTCCTCAATCCATCCCAGATGCCATTTACCCTGCTTTTTATATACCGCAGTAAATTGTCTTTTCATCTAATTAATTTATCATATTTCAACAGTTCACACAACCTCTATGCATGCTGCGTAGCGCACTTTTCTGAAATCTATCCCGACGACAACGTGTCGGGACTCCGACTGAAACGTCGGGGCTGATTTCATAAAAGCACGCTACCTCCGCCGGTTGCTTTGGTTATATATTACAACTGGTAATAAAAGTTCAAATTTTTTAACTTACTACTCCGACATTTTTAATAGTAATCGTCTTTTGCTTCTTCTGGTTCTTCGAGCGAATTATAATCTATGGTTATTTCTTCTCCTGCCTTAATATCCCGCAAAGCATAGTAGTCATAATTACGATGATAAGCATTAGGTGTTTTTGAATGATTTAGATGCCAGCCCATTTCCATATGTCCAAAATCTTTCGGACATATGAGAATTTCTTCACGATATACACAATATTGTCTGAAAAATTCTGGAACATCTTTCTTATTTCGTTTAACCGACTTATCGGTCAATTCAGTTTCATCGGCAAATAATCTAAGGTAGGTCCCCTCTTTAATATCATGGACAGCAAAAATACCAATACCGTGTTCGGCTGGTTTGAGAATAAATGAGAATTCGGTAGTTTCGTTTTTATCCATGAATAATAAATACTCGCTTCATTTACTTTATAAGTAGTTTTACCTCGTTAATATAATTATCGCGATTGCCAATAGATACGACCGGAAAGTTATGTTTCTTTGCTTCTTTTTCAATGTAATCATTGAATGCAAAAACCCATTCAACTTCTTTCTCTTTTACGTCATCAGAATAAGTATCGGCGTCATCCCACAGGCCACGAGTAAAAATTGTATTCCTAACCCTGTCTTTATCTTCATCAATCAGAAAAACTGCTTTTATTTCTTTCTTAATTTTCCATTCTTGGTTTGCAACAAATTTTGGCAATATTGCCACGCCTTCAACAATAAAATCGCCCCAGGAATAATCACTTTCAACAAAACCTCGGACACCTTTCCAAACATCCTCGCTTTCCTTATTTTGGTGTTCTACTATCTGTTCGGCTGTATTATGATTCAAAAATTCAACAGCTTTATCTGGGCCTGCTGGCATCCCGACATCTCCATGCTGAAATAAATTTGGATATTCTTCTTTTTTAACAATCCATCTCATTTGCTCCCGAATAGTATCGGTAGAAATCCAAGGTAATTTAAATTCTTCAGACAATTTTCTTGCCATATAGCTTTTCCCAGCTGTTGGCGAACCACCAATTAAGATTATCTTGTTCATTATTTTTTAATCCCGACCCAAATCTTTTTGCCGACCACTAAATCAAATTCCTTTTCAACATCAAAGACCTTGTCGCCATGTATGGAGTTTTCAAAATGTTTCAACAAAACTTCTTTTTTTATCTCATCGCTCCATTTGTTTATGGCAACTGACAAATCTGCATCATCCGAATGCCACTGTCCAAACACCTCATCGTCAACCCGATACTGGGCTTCTTTTCTCATGTCTTGTATCTGTCTCATCAGTTCTCTGGCATAGCCCTCATAGATAAGCGCCTCATCAAGTTCGGTGTTCAAAAAAACCAACTCTTTCTGGCTTTTGTCGTAAACTATGTTTTTAATATTAAGTTCGTCTTTAAGCAAATTCTCCAGGTCTTTTGGAAATTCATTTGAAAGTCCTAGATGTATAGCCCTTAACGGCTGGCGAACCTTAATCTGCTTTTCTTTTCTTTGTGCCAAACCCAGCGTAACGATATTCCGGACTTCTTCCATTTGCTTTTCTAATTCTTTATCTATCAATTTTTTATTTGCTTTCGGCCAGTCATAAAGATGAACGGATTCAAGGTCCGACCTTGGATAGGAAAGGTCGGACCTTAGTCGAAGATACATCTCCTCTGCTGTGAAAGGAATGAATGGCGCAATAATTTTTGAAAATTCCAAAAGCAAAAATCTCAATAAACCCAAAGCTTCTTTTCTTTTTCTTGAACGCCTTAACCACCAGTTAGATAAATCCTCCACTACAAATTTTTCTATCCCTCTGGTGGTTTGGGCAACTTCATATTTATCAAGGTCATTGGTTGCACCTTGAACCAAACCGTTAAATTTGGACAATATCCACTTGTCTAATAAATTCGAATCTCGAATATCGAAACTCGAAATATTTTTAATTTTTTTCGGATTTCGTATTTCGGATTTCATATTTTCAATTGCATATAATTCATAGAATTTTATGCAATTACCGAGCGTACCAAAAAATCCTTTTTGCTTATCTTCTATTTCTCTTGGGATAACGCTCTTACTTTCACCTATCGTCATTGACGACAAAAAGTACCATCTCAATACGTCAACACCGTATTTATCCATGAATTCCATCACCGGCACATAATTGCCTTTTGATTTGGACATTTTGGCGCCTTTTTCATCAAGCGTGTGGCCAAGCACCATTACGTTCTTGTATGGCGCTCCCTTTTCAAGCAAAGTTGAAATGGCAAGAAGTGTAAAAAACCATCCTCTCGTCTGATCTATCGCTTCAACAATAAAATCAGCCGGGAATTGTTCCTTGAACATCTTTTTATTCTCAAACGGCCAATGCCATTGGGCATACGGCATTGCGCCAGAATCAAACCACACGTCTATCAAGTCCGGGATTTTATGCATCTTTGATTTACATTGCGGACATTTAATCATTATCTCATCAATAAACGGCCGATGAAGGTCAAGTTCGCCAAGTTCGTTGCGAGGAATTTTATGCCAGTTTAATTTTTTAATCTCGGTAAAATAAGGATACCATGCAGTGTTGTTTGTTTTGGAAAAAATCTCATCCCCGGTCTGTCCTTCAGCCATACCATTAAGCAACCAGAGGGGATCCCCATGGCTGATAATTAAAATCTTCTTGTTGCGGTACTTGGACTCCATTTCTTTCATAAAATCAGCCATGCGTCTCCGAACATCGTTGTAACTTTCCCCGTCAATAGGCTTTTCATCTTCAGTAGTCCGTTTTAAAGCCTGTCCTTCGGAACCTTTTTTACCCTCAATAACACTTCCCTGGCCAATTTCTGTAAGACGGTCGTCAACAATAACGTTGGCATGCAACATTCTTGCCGCGATAGCCGCAGTTTCCTGTGTTCGGATAAAAGGTGACGTATAAACAACATCTACCCCTTCATGTTTCAGAGGCTCTAATGAATTTTCAATTTCAAATTGAAATTCCGGTTTTAGATGATAAATATCTTTTTTGAGATCAGTACTATTAATAGCGTCTCCCGTTTCGTTGCGGGTTGTTTGCCCATGGCGGCGCATGTAGTATGTATTTCCTGATCCGATTGAAAATTTATCTATTTCTTTAATAGAACCGATAACTTTGTTGTTACCGCACTGATTGCATTTCCAGATAGGCAACGGTGTTCCCCAATACCGTTCGCGTGAAAATGCCCAATCCTTTCCTTCCTTGAGCCATTGGCCAAACCGGCCGTCTTTGATATGTTCAGGAATCCAGTTTATTTTCCGGTTATTTTCAAGAAGTTCTTTATTAACCGCTGACATTTTTATAAACCAAGATTCTTTGGCGTAATACAAAAGGGGCGTATTACATCTCCAGCAGAACGGATAGTCGTGTTCGTATTCTTCGGTTTTAAAAAGGTTCCCGTTTTGCTTAAGAATTCCAATTATTTTTTCATCGGTAGCCTTATCTTTCACATACATTCCATCCAAGTCATTGCTTACATGAAAAAATTTTCCCTGCTCATCAACGGTATGAAATTTTGGCAGACCAATCTTGGTTCCAAGATTATAATCATCCTCACCATACATCACTGCCGTATGAACTACGCCGGTTCCATCACTGGTTGAAACAAAATCAGCATCGTAAATCCTGTAGGACTTGTCAGATTTTAATTCTTTAATATCAAAAAGCGGTTCGTACTCCAGACCGGTCAATTCACTGCCAAGCATAGTATTAAGTATTTCGTATTCAGTATTAAGTATCTTTGAAACCAAATCTTCGGCCAAAATGTATCTTTCATTTTTTCCCTTAATACCCACTACTTGATACTTGATACTCTTCCCCACCGCTAAAGCAACATTCCCCGGTAACGTCCACGGTGTTGTCGTCCAAGCCAACATGTAAAGGTTCGACCTTTTTGAAGATTCAAGGTCGAACCTTGTTAAATCTAAAATTTTAAATTTCACAGTAACTGATTTATCGGTTACTTTTTTATAACCCTGTGCAACTTCATGGGACGATAAAGGCGTTCCGCATCTGGTACAGAACGGTACAACCCGATGGGCCAGATATAGCAAATTTCTTTCCCAAATTTTTTTAATTATTGCCCAGAGCGATTCAATATATTGGTTTGTATATGTAATATAGGGATCACTCATATCAAGCCAGAAGCCCATTTTCTTGGTCATCTGTTCCCACTCATTCTTATATTTCCAGACACTTTCTTTGGCTTTCTTATTAAACTTGTCTATTCCATATGCCTCAATATCTTTTTTGTTCTTAAAACCAAGTTCTTTTTCAATTTCTATTTCAACTGGTAAACCGTGAGTATCCCATCCGGCTTTTCGCAAAACATAAAACCCCTGCATGGTCTTGTAACGGCCAAAAACATCTTTATAAATACGGGTTAAAAAATGTCCTATATGGGGCATCCCGTTTGCCGTCGGCGGACCTTCAAAAAAAACAAAACGCTTCGCCTTTTGGCGATTTTCCAGAGATTTTTCGAAAATCTTATTATCTTTCCAAAAATCCAGTATCTTCTCTTCTTTTTTGTGAAAATCAAAATCAGCCATTAAGTTAATTCTAATGGAATTAAGCGAAATTTCAACTCCCAGAAGCCTTGCTTAGGGAAAAGTTAAAAAATCCGCTTACTAAGCGGATGTCTACGCAGATTTGATGCGTACATAGATACTGCACAAAATAGTTATTACTAATTGCACAAAAAAATTAGCATAGAACAAATTAAACTTGCCGTGATAAAAATTAATTTTACCGTCAATCCACGAAAGAGCTGGCAAATAAACACCGTGACTTAACATGCCAAGCCCATCAGGTACGGCCGCCCCTGCCATACCTGACAAAATTATCATAGCCATAAACGGAGACCGGGAAAGACCAACAAGAATAGCAAGCATAACTATTGTCTCCACAAAAAGTTCCAAAGCGAGATAGAAACCTTTAAGAAAATGTTCATCGTGAGGAATGGCGTCTGCAATTACATGCGATAAAATGGCAACCCCTAAAGCACAGACTATCCTTGTCTCGTTATTGGACTCCTGTGGAAGATAACTTTGAATGAACAATGCACTTGCAGCACCGATGGCATAATGAGCTGGTGCAGTCATTTGTCTCCCGACATTTGAAATGCCAGTTTTTGTATTTAAACCCAAATTTCAAAAAAAATCAAATCCGCGGCAAGTTTTTATGAGATTATTTTACATCCTTTCAGGAGTAGCAAGACCCATCAGGTCTAAACAAATTTTTAGGACAGTATGCACTCCTTGGGAAAGCATGAGGCGTGCCGACTGAAGTTCCTCATCACTTTCCTGAATGACGTGATGCTTCTCATAAAATTTATGGAAGTCACCGGCAAGATTAAAAGCGTATTGAGCCAAGTGATGAACCTGATAATTTTCAGCAATGTCTTCCACAACTTCCGGAAACTTGATTAGGTCTTTTAATAACCGCCTTTCCTCTTGTTCTTTAATTCTTTCCGCATTACCGGCTTTGGTTCCTTCTGTTTTTACAAAAATACTGTTCAGACGGGCAAAGGCATATTGAATATAAAAAACCGGATTTTCTTTTGATTGTTTTTTTGCCAGGTCAATATCAAATTCCATATGCGTATTTAAGTCTCTGGTCAGGAAGAAAAACCTTATAGCATCCTTACCAACCTCTGATAGTAAATCATCCAGCAAAACAAACCGGCCGGCTCTTTTGGACATTTTTTGGACTTCACCGCCCTCTTTAATTGAGACTAACTGATGAAGAAGTACCTCAAGTCGGTCGGGATCAAAACCAAGTGCAGAAACTCCGGTTTTCAATCTGATTACATCCCCGTGGTGATCGGCTCCCCAAATATTTATCGCTTTTGTAAATCCTCTCTCGAATTTGTTTTTGGTATAAGCAATATCGTTCAATAAATAAGTTGTTGTCCCGTCACTTTTTACCAGAACTGCTTTCTGGTCTTCGCTTATATTGAGCCACTTGGCTCCATCTTCTTTAACAACAAAACCCTTTGACTCCAGTTCCTCGAGAACTTCCTTGACCTCTCCGATTTCATGAAGCTGCGACTCCGGAAACCATTCATCAAATTCAACTCCCATTTTTTTTGCAGAATTTTTGGCTTTATCAACCATAGCTTTTATCGCCCCCGCCTGAATATGACCCTCCGGTATCTTCCTGTCTAAAAACTCTTGGGCTATTTCTTTCACATAATCTCCCTGGTAAAGATCCTCGCCAAATTCTATCTTTTCTCCTTTCAGTTCTTCCATTCTTAACCTCACCGACTCGGCAAGTTTGTTTACCTGGTTACCGACGTCGTTGATATAATATTCTTTGGTTACTTCATGTCCCGTCTTTTTTAAAACATTTCCAAGCGTATCACCAAATGAAGCTGCACGGGCATTACCGACCGTGAGTGGGCCGGTTGGATTTGCAGAAACGAATTCAAGATTTATTTTAATCCCCTTGCCTATTTCAGAATCACCAAATCTTTCTCCTTCGTTGACAATAGATTCAAGAGAATCTCTTAAAACTTCCTCGTTTAGATAAAAATTGATGAAACCCGGCGAGACAAGTTTAACTTTGCTGAATTTTTTGCCGAATTCTTTATTATTTGAAAATTCACTCGCCAACTTCTCGCCGACATTCATTGGACTATTTTTATCTCTCTTTGCCAACACAAAAGCGAGATTGACAGAGTAATCTCCCATCTTGTCGTCCGGAGGCGTTAAAATGTCGTATTCTATATCCGGAAATTTATTTGAAATTTCTTTTCTTAGCCAGCTTTTAAACATATATTATATTTTATCAAAATTGATAAAAACAAAAAAGGGCTTTCAGCCCTTATCTTCTACGTATCTCGTTCTCGCTTCATCAATAAAATCCTGCAAGATTTTTATTTGTCTCTTGTTCAAAGAATGGTAGAAAAGTTTTTCAAACTCCTGTGTTCTTAACTCATCCCATCTGAACTGTTTTTTTGCCCGTGATTTTCCTTTTACCCTTTTTAATCTTTTCGGCGGTAGATTTTTAGCCATTTTTTCAAAAATAATTCCTAAAGCAAAGTGGCATATTTCATGAATAAGTATTCTTGGGGATCCGCGAGTTCCGTGGATTCCACAATCTTTATCAAGATAAATAATTTCTTCTTGATAGTTAGTCAGCCCCAGATAACGCCTTTCACTTTTTGTTTCTGATTTTTGAAAATCTTTGATTACGATTAACCAACCGGAATTAACCAGGTAATCTATCAATAAATCAAAAAGCCAATCCCTAAAACTAAACAGAGATCGTTGCTTCACGTATAAATCCTTGGAAAAGAACCTTACCTAAATAATACCCCAAAATTCTAAATAAAAAAACGGCTGTTAGCCGTTAATCGGAAAAAGAATTGGGAAGGGAAAAGTGGTTACAACTTCGTCAATCAGCCCATGTGGACCGAATTCTTTGGCATGATAGGCACCAATCGAGTAGTCAGTCTTCTTGGATATTCTCATTAATTCTTCCATTCCCATCCCGGAGCGTTCAGCAATAATATTCAGAACGATTTCGTTGAGCCGCCCAAGTTCTTTGGCAGCTTCTACCATTTCGTTAACCTCTTGACGATCTCCATCCCCTGCTAAGCTAGCCTGGTGTATTGTGAATTGGGTGTTAGGAAAAGCATATCGTCTTGTTGCGGCTTGCATGATGCATACAGCCATTGAAGCAACCATACCAATACCTACAACATTGACGCTTACCCCTTGTTGGGCAACGGCCTTTAAAAGATCGTAAACGGCCAAACCCTGAAATATATCTCCGCCTGGTGAATTGAGAATTACCCAAATTGGCTTCTTATTTTCGGAATACAATATGGGTAATACACCCGTTAATACTCCGTAAAAGGTGCTCAAATCAACGCCTCCGCCAAGAATAAAGACGCCATTTTTGGCAAGAAATTCAATTCTTTCATCCACTATATCGAGTCTCACAATGCGACGCACTGACTGTTCCACTTTATTTTCCTTTTTAAGAACAAGATAACCGCAGAATATCATTTCTACACATCAAGTCAACAATCGTCACAACCAGAACCGCCACGGCTTATTTTTCCATTTCCCGGCATAGTCAACGCCGATTCTTTTTCCTTTTTTGATTTGTCCGGTTTTTATTTTGTTTTCGCCATCCTCAATCCACAATAAATTGCTTTTTGTTAGATCCATGGCATTAAGTTTTCTGTCTATCTTAAATTCTCGACACAATATGCCCGGTCCTTTTAGTTTTAAATTTTTAATTTTGGATTTGTTTAGGGTTTCGGATTTAGGATTTAGGATTTCTGCCGCTCTTATTAGAGCGGCAGATGGATTGCCTTCTCTTTCGGTGACAATATTCAAACAATGATACATTCCGTAAATCATATAGACGTATGAAAAACCGGCCGGACCGAACATGACTTTTGTCCGTTTAGTTAAACCACGAGAGGCATGGCAGGCCTTGTCTTTCATTCCGCAGTAGGCCTCGGTTTCGGTTATTTTGGCTTTAACTATTTTATTACCAATTTTCCTTACCAAAATTTTACCCAGAAGTTCCTTGGCAACTTTTACCGTATTTCTGTTGAAAAATTTTCTATTTAGCCTCATACTTAAAACATGACTACATTATCCAACGAATACGACAAGCTTCCTATTGAAGCAGTTAAAAAGGTCGCTCCTTCGGTCGTCAGTGTTGTTATATCAAAATTCCTTCCAAAAATTAAGGGTGTTTACGGAATACCCGGCACTCCTTTTGCAAATCCGTTCCTGTTCGGAGAAGTTGATCCGTCAGCTGACGGAGGCCAGAAAGAAAAGATAAATGTAGGTGGCGGCTCCGGATTTATCGTGCATCCAGATGGTCTTGTGCTTACCAACAAGCATGTCGTTTTTGACCAAGATGCCGAATACACAGTTATAACAACCGACCTTCAGGAGTATCCGGCAAAAGTTCTATCACGAGACCCGATTAACGACATTGCTGTTCTGAAAATTAATGCTAAAAGCTTGCCGACTGTTCGTCTGGGAAACTCATCAAAGCTTGAACTGGGACAGACTGTACTTGCCATTGGAAATGCATTGGGCATGTTCTCAAATACTGTTTCCAAAGGAATAATTTCAGGACTATCAAGAAGTATTTCTGCTGCCTTGGGAACCGAGGGAGAGATGGAGCACTTAAGAGGTGTTCTCCAAACAGACGTGGCTATAAACCAGGGCAATTCCGGCGGTCCATTGATAAATATCGACGGAGAAGTAGTCGCAATTAATACTGCCATTATTTTTGGCGCCCAAAACATAGGGTTCTCAATTCCAATCAACTGGGCAAAACAAGACCTTGAAGACATTATAAAATACGGGAGAATTGTTAAGCCGTATTTAGGGCTTCAATATATAAAATTAGACAAAAAACTTCAGAAACAATATTCTTTGCCCGTTGACTACGGAGCTTTGGTGGTCCGCGATCATCGTCCGGATTCTGTGGCTATCGTCCCCAACTCGCCTGCGGAGCGGGCCGGAATTAAAGAGAACGATATAATTTTAGAACTAAACGGAGAGAAAATATCTGATGAACTCCAGGATATGCTCCAAAAATTTGCCGTCGAAAGTGAAGTTGAGCTTACCGTCTTAAGAAAAGACCAGCAGATGAAGGTGAAAGTTAAATTGGAAGAAAGGAAATAGTCGTTGGCTTGAGCTTGACTTATATTAACTTTAATGTTACTCTTTAACTATGGGTCTTCAAAGGAGGCATATGGTAGTACCGTTTGGTCAGATATTTCACTTAGAAAGATTCCGGATTGAGAACGAAGAATTCATAAAGATTAGCGAACCTATAACCTTTGGCGGAAGTCGTCCTAAGACAACCAAAGATGACGTAAACGCCATCCACAGACCGGGTGTAAAAAAATTTGTTTATTTTTCTCCGGAAACATTGGTCCGAAGAAAATAACCCGACCCCCCCCCGCAATTAGCGGGGTTTTATTATTTTAAAAAAGGACATAAGATACAGGTGTGGCAGAATATGCAAATAATCCAAAGGCTGGATTTGACTATGAAATCCTAGAAACACTCGAGGCTGGTATTGTATTGAAAGGATACGAGGTTAAATCAATCAAAACAGGTAAGGTTTCAATTAAGGGTTCCTACGTGAAAATATTCAATGGAGAACCCTTTTTGGTTGGTGCTACAATCTCCCCATACCAGGTGGCCAATACTCCAGATGACTATGACCCTCAAAGTTCCCGGAAACTTTTGCTTTCAAAAAAACAAATCTCCGTTCTGATCGGAACATCCCAAGCTCATGGACTAACGCTTGTACCCCTGAAACTATATGACAAAAAGGGGCGGATAAAACTCCTCGTCGGCATCGCTAGAGGCAAGAAAAAAGATGTCGCCAGAGCTAAACAGAGAGGTTTAGAAGAATGAAAAAGCGGCCGATTGGCCGCATTACTGAAGATCAAAAACAAGTTCCTTGTGTCCGTCTACAGTTTCAAGAGCAAACTTCACCTTTACCGGTTTGTCTGTTTCTGTTTTGTCATAGACAACTTCTGAACTAACCCTACCGTTGGGATTACCCAAACCATTTTCGAAATAAAGCTCCTTGGATACATACCATTTGCCGTTTACTTTAATTGCTCCTCTGGCAACATTATCTGTGCCGTAGAGCATCGCGACTTCCTCACTATTGCCGTTGGCATCAGTCTTTGAGTAAAGATAGGCCCTCATGTCTTCTTTTTCATTATTGTAAGTTTCTTTATTTCCTTGAACAGTCAGAACTTTACCTTGATAAGAAGCCGTAACAAGAGCTCCCTCATCCCTGGAAACCATATTCCAGCCACTTGATGCATTGTGCAGATCAGGTGCGACAGTTGAATTTCTCACCTGATCGTCAAATGCCTTTCTTACCTGATCATCAGGCGATTGAGCAAAAGCACAGCCCGCAATAGCTAAAACAGCAACGACCGAAAGAGCCATATTGCGCATTTTGATTCCTTTTTAAGTAACAAACGACACCTCCCCGAGTTTCTCAAATTAAAAAATAGCTGTCAACAGCTATTAATTACACTTACAATTAGACCAGTGATTCCAGATGAAGTTAATGATATGAATTCTCTTTGACATTTCCGCAGGCAGGTCTTTGCCTTCAATCCATTTATCAATATCAATAAGAACCGGTGACAAATAACTATCCACCAACACCTGCCAGTGGTTTGGCGCAGTATTCACAAAATTTCTAACAACCAAACGAAACAGTTCGTCTTGCTGTGACGTAGGCATGATATTTTCCCTTAAAGAACAACGGGGGCAACTCTATCTAAATATTGCACATTTTTCAACAGACAAATTAAAATACCCCTTCAGGGGTATTTTAATTTGTGGAGGTGGGGGTATTGAAACCCCATCCGGGACTTGGTCCGATGAACTTCTACTTAGATAGTTAATTTGGTATTTCGCCTGAAGCTAAAAAATCAACAAAATAACTTCAGACTATTTTTCCATATTCTCAACAGCCGAACAGGAAAACAATGAACGGCTATCCAGCCTGCAATATAACACCTCGTAATCTCCTAGTAGGCGTCGGAGCGAGATGGCTTACCTAAATAAATTTAGGCGAAAGCGTAATTAGGTTGCGTATTTGCACCTATTAAGTTGGTCGAGGTTTTATAGTGGTTAACGGCCATCCACTCTAAGCATCCAACCGGTTCGTAAATCTCGTCGAAGCCTTTCACCCCCAATACCCTAAATATTAGCACAAAAAACACCCAAAGTCAAAAAAATTGACAAATTTGATTAATGGGTCTAACATTCCACCAGTTCCCCTAAAATCTCGTGGAGAAAACCATGGCTCGAAAAGAAACTCGTGTGCAAAGAATTGTACGTCTAACTGCTAAACGATATCCATACTTTGGCCAATTTGCAAGAAAAGGCGGGGTAGATATGGAGGGGTTAGTTCGCTTCGTTTTGGCCACGAGAAATGCAATAGAAAGCGCTAGGCGAAAGAAGGCTGACCCCGGCAACGATGCCAGAGATATTTCAATGACATCTGGACTTCTAAAGCCTCTCTCGAGTAAAGCCCTGGAAGAAATCGCCCACCTCAAAGACATAGAGATCCGAAAACGGCTTAAGGGAAGGTTCGAATCCATTAAAAAAACAATCAGATCCGGAGATCCCGTCTATCCTTTCTCTTTTCTAAACAAAAAGAACGCAGAAATTTTGTATAATCTCCCTATTAGCTGGATTCGCGAAGGAGCAGATTGGCAACTAAATGAACGTCGAAAATCCCAACCGAATAATGGCTAACATCCCGTATCCATATCTGCCCGAGGGCAGGACGATAGAGTATGTACCTGAAAGTAATCAGTTCATGGCTTCCGCAAGGTATCTGGCAAAATTTGATTCGTTGGATAAAACAATGCCCGGAGCGGCCGTCATAGTAAAAGACGGCGAAATAGCCGGCGAAGGAGCCAACGGAAGCAACTATCATGAAAAATATGGCTGTGAAAGAGTGCGCCTTGGATGTAAAACCGGCGAAGGATATGAGTTTTGTGAAGGATGCCATCCCAAGAATCATAGCGAATCAAAGGCTATTCGCGATGCCCGAAACAATGAGAACCAAACCCAAGGTGGTGATTTATACCTTTGGGGACACTGGTGGTGCTGTAAATGGTGCTGGGATGAAATGATTAAAGCCGGCATTAAAAGAGTTTTCCTGATGGAAAAAAGTGAGATTCTTTTTAACAGAGAGCACCCCGACAACATCGTCGGAAAACAATTCGCCTAATGCGCCCACCCCTCACAGAGGGGCTTTTATTTACTCGGTAACCGTGTTAAAGTAAGCAAGTTGTTAAAGAAATGTTAAAGCGATTAAGAATAAACAATCAAATAAAAGCTCCTGAAGTCCAAGTCATAGATGAAACAGGCAAACAACTTGGAACAATGAAGACTTTTGACGCGCTTAAGCTTGCCCGAGAGAAAGAACTTGATTTGGCCGAAGTGGGTCCGAATATGCAACCCCCTATTGCCAAAATCATGGATTATGGTAAATATATATACCGCAAGGAGCGCCAGGAGAAGAAGTCCGGCCCCAAGCAAAAAGAGCAGGAAAGAAAGACTGTACGGGTAGGATTTAAGACTGGAACTCATGATTTGGAATTCAAAGCCAAGCAGATAGAAGGATTTATAGATGAAGGCCACATAGTTAAGATAGAGTTAACCTTAAGGGGCAGAGAGAAAGCTTTAGCTCACCTCGGCAAAGAAAAACTTCATAATTTTATAAAACTTCTCAAGGAGGGATTCACTGTCCAAGACAACGTCAAAAGATCCCCTTTCGGATGGACAATCACAATCAAGAAATAATTAAATAACAGCCATGACACATACAGGAAAAACAAACAGGTCATTTTTGAAGAGAGTTAAAATTACCGGAAGCGGCAAAATGATGAAACGCCCGCCTCACCAGGACCATTTTAACGCCAAAGAAGCCGGCAGTGCCGCAAGAAATAAAAAGGGCCACATTATGACCCCCAAATCTTTGATGAGGAGCGCCAAGGCCTTATTACAAAGCAACATATAAAATATGCCACGCGTAAAGAGAGGGACAATCGCAAACGCCAGAAGAAAACGACTGCTGAAACACGCAAAGGGTTTTATGTGGACCCGAAATACCAAATACCGCCAAGCCAAGGAAGGTCTTCTTCACGCCTGGTCATTCCAGTTTGCCGACAGAAAAAAGAAAAAGAGAACGATGCGCAATCTCTGGACAATCAAGATAAATGCCGCCGCCAGAGAGAATGGTATAACTTATTCAAGATTAATCAACAAACTCCTGAAAGCCAATGTCGCCTTGGACCGCAAAATACTTGCTGACCTCGCCGAACACGAACCGGAAATATTCAAAAAAATAGTATCTTCTATCTAAAAACCAGAGATATCTTTGTTGTGAGGATTGGGTATATGAACTTTGAGCTTTCCTTTGACCATAAACAAATGACGGCCACCAGAGTATGGGCCGTCAAAACCTAACTTCTTAAAATTCTGAACCAGTTTGCGCCAAGAAATATTCTTAGGCATGTTTAAACATCGAGCGACGATCGAATTTTACATCAAAACCAGGTATGCTCTCCCTGTCTCTAACTTTTAAAATTAGTGATTCTTCTAAAACCTCGTGTAGCTCCTTTTTACATAATGCCAAGGTTTTTCTATTAGCCCAGACTCCGGGGAAACTGGAAACAGAACCAAAATAAGAACCGTCTTTCAAGACCTTAAATTTCGCTTTCTTAAATTGTTTTTCTATATATTCACTAAACATATTTTGATAATACTACAGATTAAAAACTATATCAAGCTTGACACTTCCCATTTGGCAGCCCTAGCGAGAGTCGAACTCGCCTTCTTTGCTTGAAAAGCAAATGTCCTAACCGATAGACGATAGGGCCAATTTATAAAAATTTTACATCAAAATCTGGTAAAAATCAAGAAAAAATGTTAAAATTTGACAATGAAAATTTTGGGAATTGAGACCTCCTGTGATGAGACGGCGATATCTGTAGTTGAGATAACCGACAAGGACAACATCCATATCCTGTCCAATGTCATATCCTCACAAGTTAAACTTCACGCCAAATATGGTGGAGTGGTCCCCTCTCTCGCCGCCCGCGAACATGTCAAAAACATAAAACATGTTTTTGACCTTGCCTTAAAAGAAGCGGGCATAAAAAACTTAGAAAAAGAAATTGACCTGATCGCCGTAACCCGTGGACCCGGCCTTGGACCTGCTCTTTTGGTCGGTCTTACTTTTGCTAAAACAATTTCCTGGATTCATGGCAAACCAATCATCGGCGTGAACCATCTTGAAGGTCATATCTACAGCAACTGGCTATCGCCAGTTGCAAATCCTAAATCCGAAATCCTAAATCCTAAACAAATTTTCCCGTCACTAAATCTGATTGTCTCCGGAGGCCATACTGAATTAGTTTTAATGAAAGGTCCCAATAAATATAAAGTAATCGGGGAAACGGTAGATGATGCTGTCGGCGAAGCGTTTGATAAAGTTGCCCGTCTTTTGGGCCTTGGTTATCCAGGTGGCCCGGCAATTTCTAAAATTGCCGAAAAGGGAAACCCCGATAAATATTCCCTGCCCCGTCCCATGATAAAATCAAAAAATTATGACTTCAGCTATTCGGGATTAAAGACGGCAGTATTATATTTAATTCGCGATTTAAATCCGCCAGCTGGCGGAGAAAAACTCAACAACCAAACAAAAGCCGACATTGCGGCTTCATTTCAAAAAGCGGCTATAGATGTTTTGATACAAAAAACCATTCGTGCTGCCAAAGAATATAAAGTTAAATCCATAATGCTATCCGGTGGAGTTTCAGCCAATTCTCTATTGAGGTTTAACCTCAATAGAGCTGCCATAGAATTAGGGGTAAAATATTTTCAGCCAGAATTAGAATACACGGGAGACAATGCCACCATGATTGCCGTAGCTGGATATTTTACTTATTTAAAAAATAACCCCGCCTTTTCAAAAAAAAGCGGGGCAAGAAAGACCGATTTAAAATCGGTTAAAATGGACGCCAACTTGGATGTATAAATAAAGCAACTCCAAGCGTCCACAAGGCTAACAGAACAAGCCCCACATTCCACCAGTTAACCTTGCGCATTGTTTCCCCCTTTTTTCGGATTCGGAATTTAGTTACACCTATGACAGTGCAACCTGGAATACCCGTGAACATGATCTGCAGACAACCTCTTACATTTACTGCACTTGAACAGATAAAAGGTTGTCGGTCCAGTATAGTCTGCGGGAACAAAATTTCCTAACCTTACAATCCAGAAACGGGCTCTGAACCTCTGAAATAACGTAGCTGACCCGACCAGATCCCGAACAAGTTCGTCTTTTGTCCGTAGCATTTTATTCTCCATTTCAAAAAAGCCGAGTTTATAGTAATATAAAAGTCATATAGATGTCAACAGAACTCCCCAAGACCTACAATCCGAAAGAAGTTGAGGACAAAATTTACAAACTCTGGGAAGAGTCAGGTTTTTTTAATCCCGATAACTTGCCTGGAGAAAGAAGAGAAAAATTCGTGACCTGCATTGCTCCGCCCAATATTACCGGGGAGCTACACATGGGCCACGCTCTTGAACTGACAATGCAGGACATCATCGTAAGGACCAAAAGAATGCAGGGATACAAAACCTTGTGGGTTCCTGGTATAGATCACGCCGGTATAGCCGCCCAAAATGTAGTAGAAAAACAGCTCCGCAAAGAAGGCCTGTCCCGCCATGATATTGGCAGAGAAAAATTTGAACAAAAAGTTCAGGAGTGGAAAGAGAAATACGGCACGACAATTTTGGAACAATTTAAGCGGTTGGGCATTTCTGTTGACTGGTCAAGAACAAGATACACAAGAGACGAAAGATATGAAAAGGCGGTTTTGGAAGCTTTTAAGGAATACCATAAAAAGGGCTGGATTTATAAGGGTACGCGAGTCATTAACTGGTGCGTCCGTTGCGGAACTTCCGTTTCGGATCTTGAAGTCAACCATATTTCCGAGGAAGGCCATCTTTATTACATAAAATACGGCCCCTTCACTTTGGCCACCACAAGACCGGAAACAAAACTTGGAGACACCGCTCTTGCTGTTCATCCTAATGACAAACGATACGCGGACCATGTCGGCAAAGACCTGGAAGTTGAATCAGTCGATAACAGCATCCCCCGCGAACAAAGTCCTTCAGTCAAAAAAATAAAACTGAAAGTCGTAGCCGATGATGCGGTTGATATGAAGTTCGGTACCGGCATAATCAAAGTAACTCCCGCTCACGATATTACCGACTCCGAGATCGGCCAGCGTCACAATCTTTCTTCGGTAAAAATTATTAATGAAATAGGCAAAATGAACGAGAATGCCGGAAAAAGATATGAGGAAATGAAAGTGCTGGAAGCAAGAGAACAGATAGTAAAAGACTTAGAGGAACTGGGTCTGATGGAAAAAGTAGAAGCTTACGTCCACAACGTTTCCCGCTGTGACAGATGTAATTCAGTTATAGAGCCCCTCCCGTCAGAACAGTGGTTCCTGAAAACTTCGGAGTTGGCTAAATTAGCCACAGAAGAGATTGGGAACGAAGTTCATTTTCATCCGCACAGATGGGAAGAAATTGCTCTAACCTGGCTAAAAAATTTAAGAGATTGGAATATCTCGAGACAACTTTGGTGGGGACACAAGATACCCATTGAAGGAGAAACCGACGTATTGGATACCTGGTTCTCTTCGGCTCTCTGGCCGTTTGCGACTCTGGGCTGGCCCGATAAAAATTCGCCCGATTATAATTATTACCCGACTGATTTTATTACATCCGACCGAGGCATTATTTTCCTATGGCAGATACGAATGATATTTTCGGGTAAATTTTTCACCGGCAAAGTACCATTTAAAGATATCTACATACATTCCACAGTTCTCACCAAAGACGGCAAGAGAATGTCCAAGTCTTTGGGAACAGGAATTAATCCTGTTGAGTTAATAGAAAAATATGGTACTGATGCATTAAGATTCGGACTGGCCTATCAAAATACCGGCATTCAGGATATAAGGTTCAATGAAGACGTGATAATGATGGGTAAGAAATTTTCAAATAAGTTCTGGAATATTACCAGATACGTTTTAATGAAACTGGGAGACGGTTATGAAATAAGCGGTATAAGGCCTTCCGGTTCGGAAATAGTTTCAAAAATTGATTCCCTGACAGAATCGGTCACTAAAAACATAGAACACTACAAATTTGGAGAAGCAGCCCATGAATTATATGATTTTATTTGGCATGATTTGGCGGACAAATATATTGAAGAAACCAAAGACAACGATAACCAAGAAACTAAAGAGGTTCTCGCCTATTTGCTTTTAAACTGTCTAAAACTTCTCCACCCCTTCATGCCGTTTATAACCGAAGAGATATATTCCATACTGCCCCTTGAGGACAAGAAACTCCTGATGGTAGAAAGCTGGCCAACTGTTCAAAAGTAATACGCTGTTTCCTGATATACTTAAAGCATGTCACCATTGTTGGTTAACATCATCTTAGTAACTCTGGGTTTGATTCCCAGTTTAGTTTGGCTTTATTTTTATTCCCGGAAAGACTGCCATCCTGAACCTAAAAACCTCCTTGCCCAAACGTTTCTTATGGGCATTATCATTTCCCCTATCGCTATTCTTTTACAGTTCAGCTTCGCCCAATTTTCATCTACAGTCACAGGAATAAGCCAAACCGCGATTCAGAATACTTCTTACTTTTTTCTCTGGGCCGCTGTTGTAGAAGAAGCTATCAAGTTTTATTCAATACGAATGCTTATCATGAGAAATCCTGCCTTTGATGAGCCCATCGATGCCATGATTTACATGATAACGGCCGGGTTGGGATTTGCCGCAATGGAAAACATTTTGGTCATGTTCCGAGTTTTCCCTGACGGAACCCAAGCTACTTTAGCCACGTGGGCTCTCCGATTTACCGGAGCAACCTTGCTTCATGCTTTATCTTCCGGACTCTTGGGTTACTTTCTTGCCATGTCGTGGTTCTTCCGAGACCACAAAAAAAAGCTGATATTTATCGGCCTTATCATGGCAACTATTTTTCACTTTACTTTTAATACCTTTCTTTCGGCTTTTGATAACCGCTTAACCGGTCTGGTTTATTCAACGTCTCTTTTAATGTTTATGGCTTTCCTTGTTTCAATATTATTTGATAAAATAAAAGAAAGGCACGAAAGAACAACTGACGGACTTGCGACCGAGCGAGAAAGTACTGAGCACAGTAGTGCGAACGTGGCAACCGTTATTAGCAACAAAGCCATAAATTTGTTAAGATAATATTAAACAATCAATTTTTTATTAACCATGGAAGAAATTTTTGAAGATGACAATTTGGAAGCAACATTAGCTTCAACTAAAAAAGAGCCCAGGCAAGAAGGCGAGGGACAGCTCACGATTGACGTCTTCCAGACTGAAGATGATGTTGTTATTCAGTCAACTATCGCCGGGGTCAGCGACAAAGACCTAGACATCTCGGTCACAAACGACATGGTAACCATAAAAGGAGCACGAATGCCTGAACAAAAAGTTAGACATTCGGATTATTACTACCAAGAATTATATTGGGGACCTTTTTCAAGGTCCATTATATTGCCCGTTGACGTTGATGCTGATAGCGCAAAGGCATCCATGAAAAATGGGATTCTTACTATCCGGCTCCCAAAACTTGATAAAATCAGAACAAAAAAGATAAGGGTCTCTTAGCATATCTCCTCACAACTAATAAATGTTCAAGTTAGTTTACATAGGCCCAAAAGAATTTAAAGTTTTAGTTTACCGATTAACCCTAATCGGTATTATTATTCTAATCGGATTTAATTTTGGATCCTGGTTTTACCTATACACCATTTCGACATTTAACCCCAAGGTTCCTTTGAAAAACTTTGCATCAATTCTTAATTCTTCAACCCAAAAGGATCTCGAACTGGATCTTGGAAATGACAAAATAATAGTAGGAAGTAGCGAATTAAAAGGTTGGATAGAACCATACACAAGAGCTTATTCGGGCAAAGAGGACATTAGAGTCTCTTCCAAGTTTAATGACTATCTAATACAGTTGGCCACTGCCACCAACATAGAACCAGTCAACGCTAAATTAGAATTTGGAAGCGACAACAAAGTATCCGTGTTCAGCCAGTCAGTCCAAGGCAAAAGATTCAATATCGCCAAGTCTGCTACATCCATAATAAACGCACTTTGGAAGAATAGTCTTTCAGCTCAACTGATAGTAGACACAATGGAACCAGAGGTTACTTTGGAAAAAGTAAACAATCTGGGGATAAAGACCTTGCTGACAAGAGGTGAATCTGACTTTCACGGTTCAAGCAATGCCAGAATTCACAATATTAAAACTGGCGCTTCTAAATTCAACGGGGCCCTCATAAAACCAGGAGAAGAGTTTTCTTTCAATAATATTTTGGGCGATGTAGACGAAAAAACAGGATACCAACCTGAACTTGTAATAAAGAATGGGCAACCCATACCCGAATACGGAGGGGGTCTCTGCCAGCTTTCAACAACAGTTTTCCGGGCTGCTATATTAGCGGGACTGCCGATCACAGAGAGAAGGCCCCACTCTTTCCCAGTTAAATATTATAATCCGCAGGGTTTTGACGCTACTATTTATCCGGGGGTTTCGGATTTGAAATTCACTAATAACACAGGGGGGCATGTCCTATTGCAAACAAGAATAGAGGGTCCTAAGTTATTCGTAGAACTTTACGGCTCTAACGACGGAAGACGAGTGACAATAAACGGCCCTCATCAATATGATCAAAAGACCAATGGAGCCATGAAAGCTTATTTCGTCAGGACAATATCCGATGCTAATGGCAACAAGAAAAACGACCGTTTTGACTCTAATTACCAGCCACCTTTCGCTCAAGACAGAAATCCATTAGAATAGCCCCGGCTCACGTGCGTGAGCCGTTGAGTTCCCTATTGGTGGGCGAGGTGGGACTCGAACCCACACTCCTTTCGGAACACGGTCCTAAGCCGTGCGCCTATACCAATTCGGCTACTCGCCCATAAAACTTTTTGCAATTTTATACTTTCTTGATAAATAAATGCAATTCTCTTTATTATATAAAATAGGAAACAATCTTATTGAATCAGACTTAGCATAGCATAAGACAGAAATACTATGGCTATTCGCAATCCAGCCCCCTTTAATACCTGAGAGTTTTTTTATCTTTGATTTTACCCATTTTAGAAAGTTCCAACTTGCGGAGTAGAGCCTAATTCTAAGCTGAGGATGCCTGCTTTCTGGGTGACTAAAAAATCCTATGCTACCATCGCCGTCAATACAACCCCTCAAAAAATCACTAAAAAATTGATCTGGAATACTTAAAGGACCTATCTTTTTTGACTTTCTCTGACTTAATCCTATTGATAACAAAAACTCATAAAAATCCCTGTCGCCTAATTGAACCCTGAAATATTTTGTTTCTCGACAATTTCCGTCTTTGCCCCTATACTTTATTCCTACTTTATTATTAACTTCCAGACATTCTCTAAATTTTAAAACAAGTTCCTTGTCTTTTGAAGTAAAGTCAATGTGTCTACTGTCATTACATAAACAACCATCTGTAGCTATTAAACCGATGGCATACGCAAACTTAGGACTCCATTCAATTTTGGTTTTAGACAATCTGTTCATAACACCTATTATACTAAACCTGATAGCGTCTGCCAAATGTTTATAATCTCCACAAAACAAAAATCCCGATTATCGGGATTTTTGTTTTTAAGCATGCTTAATATAACTAAACGTTGAAAAATGACCTTGCGATTAAGCCAGCAACCGTCTGTAAAATAACACCCACGGCCAAAACCACAGCGGCTCCGATTATTCCGTTTTTAATTCTATCTTTTGCAGCCGTAGACTTTGTTTCATCTCCACCTGCAAACATGTAAGCTATACCTCCCCAAATAATAAATATAACAGCCAAAACAACTCCGACAATAATCAGGAATCTTGCTATCTGGGTTATTCGGTCTTGTATTTCAGCGAGGGTAAGAGCGCCTCCTGTCACCGGAACTACTGGATTTGGCAAATCCGCGAAAGCAAAGACAGGCGTCAATAAAACCAGTGCTGTCATGGAAACATACCCAATCTTTTGTAATTTATTCATAAATACACCTCCTTTTCATTGTCCACCATAGCTTTTAGCAACAGCAGATCATTATCATTTAATAATCTAAAATCTATTTAAAAAACACAGATCCCTATAATTGGAACTCTAACCTGACAAAAGAAATCTCTTGTTACTATCCCGGCTACCGTATTAATAATAACCCCGACACCCAAAACCACCGCGGCTCCGATTATTCCATTTTTAATCCTCGTTCTGGCTTCATCCACTTTGGTCGTATCGGCTCCCGCAGACATATACATTATACCGCCCCAAATTATATATATTACAGCAAGAATAGGGCCAATCACAATAAAAAAATCGGCAAATCGTTCTATTAAATAGTCGAGCTCGTTAAAAGTAATTGGATGACCTGCCGGTAAATCTGCCAATTGGATAGCCCAACCCGTATGAGCTACAGCCAAAAATAAAAATACAATAAATAAAATTTTTGAAATATTTTTCATATAAAACTTACCAATTAACTGCACTTTAAAGAAATAATCAATGAATAATCAGCACCCAGACCATTAGCAACGGTGGCGATAATAGTATAGGTGCCAAGAATTACCAAAACCCCGACTAGTCCCCATGTAAAAGATTTCTTGGCTTCTTCATACTTGGTCTGATTTCCTTGAGCCATCATGAATTTCACTCCAAAGATAATTATATAAACAACAATCAGGATAAGGGCAAATCTTGTAAACCAGCAAGCCAACCCGGTAATTATACCAAAAACGCTCTGTATAGTTAAATCAACTCCCTGGTACCCATCGGCAGCTTTAGCTACATTTATAAATGCCGCAAACCCCAAGTTCTTTAATTTATTTGTCATGGTGTGTTTCCGCCAAGTTCCAAAATACTCTGTATCAAAGTAACAAATCCGCTTCCTATTAAAATTATCGCTAAGCCAACTACTGCCCATTTTAACACATCCTTGGCTTTGGTAACTTTTGCCGGTTCTCCTGCGGCAGTCAAAAACAAAATACCAGCATAGACAATCATAGCAACTGCAATAGGAATTGCTAAATTAAATATCCACTGGGCAATTATCTTTACTAAACTCGAAAAATCAGTCACTCCGCCTTTTAGAGGATTAGGGATATCAAAAGAATAAGTTTGGGTTTTTCCGGGTTGGCAAGCTGGCTGGCCGGGAGTGCCGCATCCACCATTAGTACCACTACAAACGCCGTTTCCTATCGCAACACACACTGGTGATGATGTGGGAAGTGATGCACCTAATTTTCCTGAACCAAAAACCAAACATTCTAATTTACCCCTTAAATTGACAGTGCCATCTTCTTTTGCGTCATAACGATACTTAAAATCAAAACCATAATTAGGGTCTGTAGCACTAACAGTCTTGGGACTTTGAGTATAAATCTTGCTACCAGAGTCATCGAGCATAAATGCTTGCAGTTGTGAGCAGTTTGCATAAAGATATGCAGGTGTGTCAACTTTTGCCTTGAAAACTCCAGTAAGTTCTGTAATCTCATTTGCATTGATTTTTGCTGGTGTGACAGTAAATTGTGTTATAGTCACGCTCGGAACTAAACTCACAGGTGGAGCAACCACAAGAAAAGGTATAGATGCGTTCTTAGAATCAACCTGCGTTCCAGCCCCGGCCGAATCCAAATTTGCAACCAAATATAGGTTGGAATTGAATATCGCTACATTACTAATAGTTACTTGCCAACTTCCAAGAATCTGATCCTGATCGCTTGCTCCAGCCCTTGGAAAATATAATTCTATTGGAGTTATCGTGGAATCCGAAAGAACTCCACCGCTAAGCATCACTTTTACTGTTACTTTATCGAGCGAGCAGCCCTGGCCATTAATTTTAAAATTTACCGAATCTCCATTCTTGGCGTTAGGTTGCATCCATGTAACGTTTTTAAGGACACAAACAGCCGCCGAAGCTTCGGGAACATTTGATATTAATCCAAAATTAAAACCGACTACCAGTGCTACCACTCCGAGAAATAGAATTTTTCTATATTTTATTGGTTTCATTGTATCTGATTTGGTGGACTGGGAGGAATTGGGAAATTAGGTGAGGATTCCACAACTTGGCCACTTTTTCTCCTTCTCCACCACCAAAAACCTCCTGCTACACCTAACCCAATTATAAGATAAAAGAGGCCAATTAGCACCCTTGACCCCCCACCGCCCGCAGAGGGCACAGTTGATACCGTCGGAACCGGAGTCGCTGTTTTACAGTCATTTGGGCAGGTTTTGGTATCCTCTCCTACATCAGGATTGCAAGCGCCGTCATCATTGCAGAAAGAACTCTCGCTGACAGATATTGATAAGAGCTGACTCCCCTGGGCATTATAAAAATTGACCTTTTGGCCATCGGCAATATATGGCGCCTTTACCGAAAGTGTCCCTTTCAAAAAATTAGGCTTACCCTGTTTGGGGTCAAACTGAAATGTTTTCGCAACCTCGCCCTTTAAATTTACAACCTCACCTTTATATGGAAATTGGGTATCCAGAACTTCGGGAACAAATGTTTCCGGCAATACATCATATTTAAATGACGCATTCCTGTCCGGAACCAACTGGCCATTGTCGTAATACAAATGAAAGAGATATACAAAATCCTGCGGCACGGCCGTATCAGCAAAAACAAAACCGCCCAACATAGCTAAACTTATCGATAAAATTAATATTTTTTTAATCATATTAGAACCCAGGATTATTATAACAATAAAGAACCTTAGTGGCATAGTCACGAGTTTCGTCATAACCGGTATTACAGGTATTGTGCTGAGTATCATCATAAAGACACTCCCATCTTTTTACAGCCGAGCCGTCACAACTGTTTCCTGTACAATCAGCACTTTGGTTACAAGCACCATTTCCCCCATTATATCCGGCTGCGACATTTCTGGGAGTACTACCACAAGATGTTGAACTTAAAGCTCTTATGTATTCAGCAGCGATGCAGATGCTTGCTGAAGCATTAGCAGAAGTTTTAAGCCAGATTGAATCAATGTTAGCAGTTATCCCACAACGGGATTTATAAATGTTAGCTGTTGAAGGTATCAACTGCATCAATCCATAAGCATGACCACTATCAGCCGAAATATTGCAAGATGATTCTTTTATCATAATTGCTTTTAATAAATTAGCCGATGCCGCTCCTCCAGCATATTGATTTATCGCGCCGAGATATTGACCGCATGCTGATGCTGAACATGTCATTACGCGAGCTTCACACAAATTCCACCTCGATTGCGGACAAACAGCACCTTGACCGGAAGAATTTATTTTAATAGTAAATTGTTTTGTCGCCTCGTTTCTTATTAACGTAGCGTCCAAAACCTTAACTGTAAACGAAAAACTGCCAACCGTTGTGGGCCGTCCAGAAATTGTGGCACGATTACCAGTAAAATTTCCGAGCGAGAGGCCAGAAGGTAATGTGCCAGCAGAAATAGACCATGTATAGACAGGACTACCACCAGTAACAGCTATAGTTTGACTATAATCTAGGTTCTGTGTTCCATCCGCTAAAGAAGAAGTAACAATTGAAAGAGTACTGGCTCCAACCACCGTGATTTTTAATTGTTTTGTCGCACTTTGTTTTGGTGAAGATGAATCTTCAGCCTTGACTGTAAAGGTTGAGATGCCTGTCGTGTTCGATGTTCCTGAAATAACTCCCGTCGTTGCATTTAAAAATAGTCCCGCTGGCAATGCTCCTTGCGAAATAGACCAGGTATATGGAGCAGTTCCACCAGAAGCGGCCACAGATTGAGAATATCCAGAATTTTGAACGGCATCTGGCAAGGCGGTTGTCGTTATTGTAGTAGTTTGAACAACAGTTCCTGTTGTCTTAAAGGTTTTGTTTGATGATTTGGCCATAAATCCTGTAACTGCAGATATAGCCTGATAATTATATGTAGTGCCAGAAGTAAGACCCGTAATAATAGTAGCGCTGTGATTTGTTGTTTGAGAATTGTCCAAAGAAGTAGATTGGCCATATGCAGTAGTTGTACCATATGCTACTTGGGACGTCGACGGTTTGTCCGTCGTCCAAGTAATTACTGCGCTTGTATTGGTAATATTGCTTGAGGCAACATTGGAAATCACAACACTGGCGGCTTGGGTAGCCACCTTAAGGCTTAACTGCTTGGTTGCTGATTTCTGGGGAGAAGAAAAGTCTTCAACCATTACCTTAAACGTAAAGTTTCCTGAAGTCGTCGGTTTGCCAAATATTTCTCCAGTGGAACTGTTTACAAAAAGCCCCTTCGGTAACTGGGCGCTTCCGGAAATTGACCAGCTGTAGGGAATAACACCTCCAGTTGCCTGAACTGTTTGTGAATAATCTGTGTCTTGGCTGGCATCGGAGAGTGACAAAGTTGTAATGGAAAGAGACTGAAGAGCGGTTCCTGTTGTCTTAAAGGTTTTGTTTGATGATTTGGCGGTAAAACCGGAAATGGAAGAAACCGTCTGGAAATTATAAGTTTGACCCGAAATGAGACCGATTAATACGACAGTATGCTCTGTAACCAGGTTGCTGTCTGTTGTGGTAGCTGAGCCGTATGCAGTTGTGGTTCCAAAAAAAACTTGTGAGGTTGACGGTTTATCGGTAGTCCAGGTGATTGTGACACTGTTGTCAGCAATGTCACTTGAGACGACATTGGAAATGGTAACACTGGCGGCTTGGGTAGCCACCTTAATCGTCAGTTGCTTCGTTGCCGATTGTTGAGGAGAGGAAGAATCTTCCACTTTAACAGTAAAAGTAAATGTGCCGGTGGTGGCCGGGGTGCCGGAGATGGTATTAAACGAAAGAGAGAGGCCGGCAGGCAGTGTTCCAGCAGAGATAGACCAAGTGTTTGGAATAGTACCACCAGTGGCAAATAAGGATTGAGAATAATCCGTACCTTCAGTGGCATCCGGCAATGAAGGGGTAGCTATCACAAGAACACCCCCGAGATCGATAACAGGTGGTACTGGAGGAACTGGAGGTACTGGAGGTACTGGAGGAACGCCTCCGATTGTAACGCTGCACGAAAATTTCCACCATTCAGGAGCCACATTATCAGCGGCTAAACTTCTTATTATTGTATTTGTTATCAGCCACGAAGCCAAAAGGATTGCAACCCCTATCGCTGTATTCCAAAAAATTTCTTTGCCTTTGGAAATCCAACCCGGGTTTGCACCGCCCATTAAAATCAAAAACCCTCCCCAGACAAACAAAATCGCCGCCGCCGGAGGCATCAAGCCCATTAAAACAAAGTCAATTATGTTTTTGAGAAGTTTAAATAAGTCGCATTTATTACAAGGCGTTGGATTAACCGAAGTCCCGCATGGCACAAGAGGCCACCAAGAAACAGCTAAGACCGTCTGACTTAAAGTCACAAATAAAATAACAGATAAAATTACTACGAATATCTTTTTTCTCATTTTCTATTTCCGCTGCATCAGGACATTTACCCGCGATTCGGCGTTGCTTAAAGAATCTTTAACTGAAAATCTTTTAAAATTAACATCATCTATCATGTCGGCAAATATGGTTTCTATGGCTGTGTTATCTATCTGATACCAAGAACGGGCGGATAGGGCCTGCACCGCAAAAACCCCAAGATCAAGATCATTTCTCTGAAGTTCAATCAAGTCTCTGCGGGCGGAAGGGCGGAGTGTCGCGCTTAGGTAGCTTTGAGCTCCTTCTTTGGAGGAAAGATAGGCCACAAACTTCCAGGCCTCATTGGTAAATTTAGAAGCGGAAGTAACACCAACCCCCCAATAATTTGCATAATTCTTTACATCTGTGCTTGAAACCTGAGGCAGAGGCGCCACGCCGAAGTTTAGGCGCGAAGCTTTGTTTTTCAAGTCCCCCACCTCGTGAGAATAGTTAAACATCATTGCGGTTTTGCCTTCTGTGAAAGCATCTACAGAATAATGCTGGACATCATTCCACGCATAAGTCCTGACTGAAGGATTGGCAAAATCGGTATAATATTTCAAGGCGGTTTCTCCAATCGGAGTATTATTAACTAAACTGGAAAAAGTAGCAGTTTTGTTATCGGCATCGGTCATATGCACGCCTGTCTGAATCATTAAAGCCGACAAGAGATCAGTTGAGCGATTAATGTTCCTGGCTGTTCCGATAGACGCACCGGATTGAACAATCTGACCGCTGCCATCAAGCCGGGTTATCGTCTCTACGTCAGAATTGAATTCTTCCCAGTCCTGGGGAGGACGGGAGATACCGGCACTGTTTAAAATGTCTTTATTGTAAAAAAGTGCGAGAGTATCAACATAAAGCGGGAGAGCATAAATTTGATTGTTAAAAACAAAATCGTTAAAAGCTACATCAACAAAATTGGCCTTGTAATCCTGAACTGTCAGCAACGGCTGTTTTAATCCGGGAATTGTAGCAGGCAATGCTTTGAGTTTATCACCATGTTTAGGCAACCAGGTATTGTGGACCATCACAATATCCGGTCCGGTTCCGGCAGCTAAAGCATCAATCAAGTTTTTCTCATACTCTTCATACGAAAGTTGTTGGTATAAAACTTTTATCCCAGGATTGGAGGATTGAAAATCATGAACAACTTTATCAAAAGCACTTCTATCATCGAAAACTCCCCAAAACTCAAGCGTGGCGGATTGCAACGTACCGCCCCCGATACCTTTTAAAATCAAAATCACCGCCAAAAATATGGCAACAGCAATTGAACCTACTAAAATGTAAAAGACTTTATTTGTGTTCAAGATTTTTTAAATTTCATGCCGTAATGAAATTGTCCGGCATCAATATCACTTTCAAAAACCAATCCTTCTCCTGTCACAAGAGAGCGCATTGTAATCTCATCGGTTCTTAAATTATCAGGCGGACCAAATCCGCCAGCTGCCCTTTTCCAGTCAATCACGACCAAAAATCCCCCGTTTTTTAAAACCCTGATAGCTTCTTTGATTATTTCCGGTTTCTGCTCGGACTGAAAAAGAATGTTGGCAAGAAGCACGATATCCTGGGAGTTGTCTATTAAACTGGAACTACCCAAAATTTCTAGGTTTGCTCTTATTGTCTCCACATTCTCAAGCCCAGATGATTTTGCCTTAACTCTTACATTATCCAAAGCCGATTCTTGGATATCTAAGGCAAAAACTTTCCCATCTTTACCAACCCTTTGGCCCAATAAAATAGTGAAATAACCTGCCCCTGAACCAAAGTCAGCAACCATCATTCCTTCTTTAATTCCAAATCCAGCCACAATTTTATCTGGATTCATAAACCCTCCTGTTCCAAGGTGGCTTCCTAACCCGCTTATAGGCATATTTGCTGGCTCCATACTTAATATTTTAGCACGATAAAAGAATTAAGTTATAAACAAACTATCGCTCGACTCCATCTGAATAGCTGACACAACCTCCATGCATGCTGCGTAGAACCATTTTTTAAAATACTACTGATTTTAAAAAATGGTTCTACCTCCGCCAGTTGTGTCAGCTGTTAGTATTCCCCTAAGCAAGGCTTCTGAGATAGATAGTTAGTATCCTATACCACTACCACCGAGGCCAGGCCATCACCGGGTTCTACCCGCATAATCCTGACGCCTTGGGTAGCCCGGCCAAGAGTTGAGATGCTGTCTATTGAAGTTCTAATAACCTGTCCTTTTTGGGAAACAGCAATGAGTTCTTTGTTTTCTTCTGAAGTTATATGGGCCGAAACCAATTTACCAGTTTTCGGCGTAACCTTTGCAGTCATAATTCCCCTGCCACCACGGCCCTGAATCTTATAGAATTTAATGTCTGTCCTTTTTCCATAGCCATTTCCCGTAACAACCAAAATCTTAAGACCTTTTTCAACGCCTGACGGCACTACATCAGCTCCGACAACCTTCTCTCCGCCTCCGCCAGAACGGGCGGATGGCGGATTATCCATGCGGACTCCGATAACGCCTGATGCGCCTCTTCCCATCGGCCTGACATCTTTTTCTTTAAAACGAATAGCGTTTCCACCTGAAGTCACAAGCATTATCTGGTCATTGCCTGAAGTGGACAGAACCCAGCCCAGTTCATCGTTGCCCTTTAATTTTATGGCTATCATTCCGTTGCTTCTGACTTGGGAGAATGAATCGGCATCTACTTTTTTTATAACCCCGTTAGCAGTAGCCATAAATAAGTATCCGCCTTTTTGGTCTTTCGGAATTGGAACCACAGCTGTAATTATTTCATTTGGTGAAACTTGTAGGAAGTTAACTATCGCCTTACCTTTTGACTGGCGGGATGATTCCGGCACTTCGTAACCTTTGGTCTGAAATACTTTTCCGGAATTAGTGAAAAATAATAAGCTATCATGAGTGTTAGCCATGAAAAATTGAGAAACAACATCTTCTTCCTTGGTGTCCATGCCGATTAGACCTTTTCCGCCTCTTTTTTGGGATTTTAATCCTTCCGGAGGCATTCTCTTTATATATCCGCTATGGGTAATCATGAACAACGAGTCCTCTTCCGGCATCAATTCATCATCACCGATTTCCCTCAAGGCCGATTTTACCACCCTGGTTCTTCTTTCGTCTCCATACTTTTCTCTGATTTCCTTGAATTCTTCCTTAATCACGCTCAAAAGTTTCTTCGGACTTGCCAACAGGTCCTCTAAATATGCAATCAGGTCTTTCTTTTCTTTTAATTCGTCGTCTATCTTTTTTCTTTCAAGGCCAGCTAATGCTTGCAGTCTCATGTCCAAAATAGCCGTAGCTTGTTTGTCGGAAAATTTAAATTTCTTTATTAAATTGTTGAAAGCATCTTCTTTAGATTCGGAGGCTCTGATTATTTTGATTATCTCATCAATATGGTCAAGCGCCTTTTTTAGTCCTTCCAAAATGTGAGCCCGGTCTTTGGCTTTTTGTAAATCAAATTTGGTTCGTCGGGTCACCACTTCACGGCGATGATCAATGAATTTTTCAAGGAGTCCTTTCAGCCCTAAGATTTGGGGCTGTGTGCCTCCGTCAACCAATGCCAGCATATTAAAATGAAAGGCCTTTTGAAGCTCCGTGTGTTTGAAAAGCTGGTTTAAGACTTTTTTGGGAAAGGCGTCTTGTTTTAAATCAATCGCAATTCTCATTCCTTCTCTGTCAGACTCGTCACGGATATCTTTGATGCCGTCTATTTTCTTTTCTTTCACAAGATCGGCAATCTTAATTATCAGCTCAGCTTTATTTACCTGATAAGGAATCTCGGAAACGATTATTTGGTATCCTTTTTTATTCTCAACAATATCGGCTTGGCCTCTCATTATTATAGGGCCGCGTCCGGTGGCGTAGGCGCTGACAATATCTTTTTCATTATATATGACTCCTCCAGTCGGAAAATCGGGGCCTTTTATAAATTTGGTCAAGTCATTTACGTCCGCTTCTTTGTTGTCTACAAGATAAGCCAAAGCATCCAAAACCTCGGTTAAATTATGAGGCGGTATTGTAGTAGCCATACCAACGGCAATTCCCACAGAACCGTTGATGAGAAGATTTGGAATCCGGGTCGGCAAAACTGTCGGCTCCTGCATCGTGCCATCAAAATTATCCATAAAATCAACAGTTTGTTTGTCTATGTCGGCAAGAAGCTGTTCTGATATCGGAGCAAGTCTGGCCTCTGTATATCTGTAAGCCGCCGCAGAATCCCCGTCGATTGAACCAAAATTCCCTTGGCCGTTTACCAGCGGATAGCGCAAAGAAAAATCCTGAGCCATACGAACCATAGAATCATAAGCAGCAGTATCGCCATGAGGATGATAATTACCAAGAACATATCCGACCACTTTAGCCGATTTTTGGGTTTTCGCAGTTGGTCTCAAGCCCATCTCATGCATGGCATACAAAATCCTCCGATGAACCGGTTTTAAACCATCTCTTACATCAGGCAAAGCACGCCCAACAATAACGCTCATCGCGTATTCCAAATACGCCTGCTGCATTTCCTGAACGATTTCTCTTTGTTTTATTACTATTGCCATATAATAAAAATTTCCAATTTACAATTCACAATTTACAATAAATTTTCAATATTTCAATGTTTGAAAATTGAGACATTGATATATTCAATGAAAATTGGAAACTGAAAATTGAAAATTACTTCTTGCCCGACAATGGCAGTGTATACACTCTTCCAGAATCATTTGTTTGCGTATTTCCTGTAACATTATCTTTTTTATCATTACTATTCAAATTAAAAATACTATAAAACGCCGCCTTCAAATCTTGCCCAGTCTTTCCTATGTCTCCGAATAGTGACGGCGCAGTTTTGTTTTCAGCCAAGTTTCTTTGGTCCGTAGTTTGTTCGGGATTTAACAATACATATAAATTAGTCTGAAATGAGTTATACCAAATCATTCCCACCAACGAAACAGCGGTGATAACACAAAGACCAAACATTATCTCTCTGTGATGCTGGGGTTGTTTTCGAATATCGTCTAAAAAAGACATTTTAGTTATCAAACCCTCACACCTAGTCAGCGACTGCCTTTCGGCAATCGCAGATATTCGCTGACTAGGTGTGAGGGTCAAACATTACCAATCTCATTTCTTCCAACGGAAGAAGTTTTTTGGCTATTTTATACTTATCTACCTTTTCCGGTGCTAGGCCTAGTTCTTTCACAAATTTTTCCGGGCCTTCAAGGTCAATCTTTAAATCCTTTATCTTATAATGCATCGGAATTATTATCTTCGGCTCTATCTGTCCGATAACCCCCATAGCTTCCTTAGCATTAATTGTATAATTTCCTCCGACAGGTACCAAGAGTATATCTACATCGCCTATGTCATCTACTTGATTCTCGGTCAGTTTTTCCTGACCCAAATCGCCCAAATGGCAAATGGTCATATCTTCCGCCTTGATTACATATATTGTATTTAATCCCCGTTCTTTGCCTTCGGTCTTGTCATGATATGAAGAAATGCCCCTGATGGCAACGCCTTTTTTCTCGTATTCGCCGGGGGTATTAATCAAAAAAGATTCTGCAGGGAGTTCTTCAACATTATTATGGTCATCATGGTTATGGGACACCAAAACAATATCGTCTTTTATTTTAGGCGGTTTTAACCCTATTTCTTTGGAAAACGGGTCAATCAAAATACTGCCCTCTTTGGCTTCTATCCTGAAACAGCTCTGCCCAAACCAGTTAATCGTCATGCTCTAATCTTATCAAATTTTTTATCTAAAATCAACACCAAAACAGTTCACACAACCTCCATGCGTGACTGCGGAGCATACTTTTCTGAAATCTATCCCGACGACAACGTGTCGGGACTCCGACTGAAACGTCGGGGCTGATTTCATAAAAGCATGCTCCTCCGCCGGTTGATTGAGTTGTAAGTGGAGATTGGCAATAAAAGGTCAAACAAAAAATGAAACAAAAAGCGGATTGATATTATCGCACCGCTTTTATCTACCGAGTTCTATGTATTCTCTGGTTGACTGTTTATCTTTTGCCAATCTCTCAATAGCCATAGTCCAAAGAAGATAATGATGGCAATGCAGGCTGAATTCTTATAATTACGAAAAGTAAACTCAATAAACCCCAAAGAATGAATTGCTTCGATAAAGTAAATTGCCGAAGCTAAGAAGCATGCCACCCTAAGGATGTTGACCTTGTGAAAGCAGCCGTAAATAGCTAAGGCTACACTCAAAGCAACAAATGAAAAACTTGGATTAGTAGAGTTCGTGAAGATGGCAACAGTCAAAAAAACCAGAGCCACTATGGACATATTCAGTTTCACAGGTCACCTCCCCAGTTAAGAACTGATACTATTATACTGCTACTTTAGCCCATTGTCAATCTTAATGCCTAGTGCAATCAAATGAGTTGGCTAAAAGAGTTTGAACTCCTATGACCAATCACCATCAATCCACTTAAGCAACCGGCGGAGGTAGAACCATTTTTTTAAATCAGCCCCGACGTTTCAGTCGGGGCCCCGACACGTTGTCGTCGGGGTAGTATTTTAAAAAATAGTTCTACGTAGCATGCATGGTCATACGACCACTGCTCGCCTACGGCGGTTGTAGAGGTTGTGTGAACGGTCCATGGTTGCCGTCATGCGACGACCGCTCCGCTACGCGGGTTGCAAAATTTGGGAGAGTAAGGTATAGTCTTACTACAAAAGTAAATCTTTAATGTTGGGGATTCGCCAGATGGTCTTGGTTTAAAGGCCATTGCTATGAGTGAATGTTCAATAAATCGTAATGCAAATCAACAATTCGGATATCAAATCAATGAAGGACCTCCTTTCCAAGGAGGAGTTTTTCTTGCCCAAGCCGGGTAATATAGTGAACGGACAGATAATCAATATCTCCAAAGCCAATGTTGTTATAGATCTTGGCCACATTGGAATTGGCATTGTTTATCCCGGCGAATTCTATGACAACCCCGACAGAATGAAAGGATTAAAAGCGGGAGACAAAGTTTCGGCGATGCTTATTGAGCTTGAGAACGACGAGGGCTACCGAGAACTGTCTTTGAGGTCAGCCCAGATGACTACCGCTTGGCAGGATATTAAAGAAAAGAAAGATTTGGGCGAAGTAATTTCAACCAAAATAGTGAACATCAACAAAGGCGGACTCATTGTTGAGGTCAGCGGTATTCAAGGATTCCTTCCCCTCTCACAATTGTCAGCCGAACATTATCCAAAAATTGACGGGGGCGACACCACCAAAATCGTCCAGGCTCTGCAAAAATTTAAAGGTATGGAATTCCTTGTCAAAATTCTTGATTTCAATGAAGCCGAGAATAAATTAATAGTTTCCGAAAAAGCAATCAAAGAAGAGGCTGCCAAAGAAGAGCTGTCAAAATTAAAAGTCGGAGATTTGATTGAAGGAAAAATAACCGAAGTCACCGATTTCGGGGCTTTCGTTAAAATAAGCGACACGTTAGACGGTTTGATACATTCGTCCGAGATAGACTGGAAATTTATTGAAGACCCGCGGGAGGTGCTCCACTCCGGAGATGATATAACCGCAAAAATAATCAGCTTGGACGGCGGAAGAGTTTCTCTTTCATTAAAAGCTTTAAAGGATGACCCTTGGCTCAAAGCTGAAGAAAAATACCAGCCCGGAAACAAAGTCAGTGGCCGGGTCATCAAAATCCGGAACAACGGCGCTTTCGTAGAATTACCCGGAGACATAATCGCCTTCCTGCCGGTAGCAGAATTGGGCGAACAGAATTTGAATGATGTTTTTGAAGTAGGGAAAGAACACGACTTTGCAATCGTCAGCTTGGATACCAAAGAACATAAAATGGTTTTAACCCCGCTCTTGAAAGCAGAACATCCAAAAGAATCTCAACTGCAAAGTTAGAACTAATATCAATAAAAGTTTAAGTTAAATAACATACTTGCCCTTGAAATCCCATCTGCTTTCAAGGGCGGGGTTAACTCTTCCAGGCAAAAAACCTGCCGAGAAACAAGAAAATGAAAAAACAGAAGAAACCTCTGTTTCCTAAAATAAGGCACATCCCTGTTCCCCCTTCGCAGGTGCATGAAAGTAAAATTAAGCCCGTCTCAAGGGCCAAGATAAGGAGACGTTCTCAAAAAGAAATCGGGGAAGGAATTAAAGAAATATAGTTCACACAACCTCTACGTGTACGGAGGGAGACGCCTTTTTAAAAATTTACTAATTTTGTAAAAAGTGTCTCCCTCCGCTGGTTGATTTGGTTAAGGCTTACACTTGGCAATAAAAGTTCAAATATCAAACTCTTGCAATAATATAGTTAGCATGTTATAATATTAAGACTAAGACGTTCGTTTCCAACTTAACCCTCAGAAAAAGGAGAGTCAGTGATGACCAAGATTGCAACGCTCGGTTCGTCGGTTCGGCTCGTCGTCTTTCAGTTCCTAATGAAGTCGGCGCAGGTGCCGGCAATCATTCCGATGAAGCGCACCCCCGACAACGGTAATGGGAGTTTGTCTCCCCTGCCGTCAATCCTGGGCGCGGAAGTTCTCCACTCCACCCCGCAGTTGGATATTCACCCGTTGGCGAGTAGAATCGCCTTTCTTGGCGATTACGAAATGGTGGACGTGTGGGAGAAGCCGCACGACAAGAAATGGGACATGTCATTCGTCCGCTTCGTGTTCTGCCACAAAGAGCACGTCCGGCCGGATGAACTTTTCCACGACTTCGTCGCGAAGAAACACGAGTTCGAACGTGTTTTCGCCGACTTGGTCACAAGGAACGTCTGGGCGGTCCAGGGACACCTGAACCCCTATTTTGAGAAAGACGGCCGACCAAGTGGTCAGCGAGTTCTGATGTTCGGTTGTGCCGGTCGAGTACCAAACGACCAAGTGTTCAGCGGCGGCCGGGATGAGAACAATCGAGGCGTCGGACCGAAAGTCCTACTATCCACGCTGTCTCAACGACTGACTTTGGTCGACGACAACGTTGTTCTTATGGCGCCGGAGCCAGTTCAGGAGATGGCTCCAACTACCGCATAGATTTCTAAGGGGGTCATCCCCCGGCCCGCACTTTTGTGCGGGCCCTTGACTTTTTATATTAAAGGAGTATAATCAAGGTATCATAAAGATTTAGTTATTTTAACAATAAACTAATTAGGAAAGAGCATTTGGTGGGCTAATCAACAAATAAGTTGGCCCTCAAAATGCTCTTTCCTAAACTACCGCTTTCGCGGGACGTTATGGGGATGTCCCCCGGAAGAGCTTACATGCCCCAAGAGGGGCAATTGGAGAGTGTTCAATGACACAGAGAAACAAGAATGGCGTTCGTCAGCTCTCGAGGAACGAGGCAGCGAGGCCAACGTCGCAACCGGAAGACGTGACTGACACTGGCGTCACTGACGCCAGTACCGACCAGACCGTCGCCGAGCGCGCGGGCGCCGACGACAAGGTCGCGGCAGTCGCGGCCGAAGACGCGAAGCCCAAGGTCCCAACGTACACGCCCGAAGGGCGGGCGTATGCGGACAGAGACCCCCATGGTCTCCGTGTCGAGGGAATCTACGGCAAGGGCTTCGCCCTTCTGCCGGAGATGTTCAAGCTTCACGCCCAAGTACATGGGTCGTTGGATGCGGCCTATCAGGAGAATGTCCTCCACGGACCGGATCCGTCGGCGCCGGCGATGGCGAGCTTGGTTTGCAAGACCTGCAACAAGCCGCTGACCGTGGCACCAGTCAGGACGGCCCTAATCGATCAAAAGTCGGGCGACCTCGTCAAGGATCGCAAGACTAGCGAGGTCATCTACCGTGGCCAGTTCGTCACGAACGGCCCGGATCTTCTGAACCTGCCAGTTCATGTCGCCCATCTGGGTGACTGCCTGTACAAGCCCGGGGCATTCCGCAGTGCTGAGCCGACAGGGCTCCGCGTCAAGCGTGACCGAAACGGTCATGCAGTGAAGGAGTTCTACGAAGACCGGAAGACCGGTCAGAAGCGGTGGAAGTGGGCGTTACTCGACGCTCAGTCGTTCGACCAGGCAACGGCTCGCGCCGCAGGCGTGAAGGCCAGTGAAATGGCCAAGCGCGAGACGCGCAACGCCGAGGTCACGGCAAACCAGGCGGAAGGCCGTCGACAGGCCGAGGCCCTCGGCTTCAAGGTCGGCGACACTGCCGTCCGTCACAACGGTGGCCGGCACGGCGACGACGGGATCAATCGGGGCGCGTTTGAGCCCAAGACCCCGCGAGGCCAGAGCCGCACCCAGCGCCGTCGCTGGGCCGACGAGGGCGTCAGCAAGTAACTGACGTCCGCACATCCTTGGGGAGGGAAGAGACATGGGTCTCTCTCCTCCCTCGGGGTGTTTTTTGTTGCTTGTCATGAGTACCAGTTTAAGGATTGACTTATAGAGTGTTTTGGTGTATTATAATAGCTAATATTTAGTCCCGGGAGAATTCACCAATATAATTCCCGTAGGATAAACCGGCGCGATTATATCGGTGAGCTCTTCAACAATTTAATAGAGAATAAGGAAAGGAAGGGAGAGCCATGCAGGTAATCAGGTTTGAGGACTTGGCCGATCATCTGGCCAGCGGTAATGATTTTATTGTGGAATTAGGAGAACAGACCGGCATCGGGTCCAGCAGTCTGTTGGTCCGCAAGTGCGGATTAACCGGACTAATTGACAGAGGCGTTGCTTTCGAAGGCAACGGGGTCCTGAAGGTCACGACCTTACCGGCCGGCGGAAACCTTGAAGAAATTCACATTGACTACATTATTTTTACTCACGTTCACGCCGACCATACGGGACTGATTGTCCCGACCGTGTTGGCGCATCCGGAAGCACGAGTGTTTTTTTCAAAAAAGACCCTTGAGGAGTTGAAGGTTGTCCTGCCGGACACGCTGTCCGTACAAAGAAAATCGGAGCGAATGGCATATTTAGCCGGACTGCCGGCGCCGACTCCCCTGTTCAGCGAAGAAGACGTCGCAGAATTCTTTACCAGAGCCGAAGACGGCTCGTTCCAAATCGTCGACACCGACGAAGAGGATGAGTGGATTACATTTGAAGATTGGCCTGGATGGGAATTCGGATTCACTTTTTCGGGACATACCAAGGGAGCTTTCATTTCCCTGGTTAAAGCCCCTGACGGCGACGGCCTCGTTTTCACGGGCGACGTATCCGGCCACAAGCAGGAAACAACGCAAGGCGTGAAAACGTTGAGTGAAAGTTTTCTGGAAATGGCCGAGTTCAGAAAGTGCCACCGTATAATCCTCGTCACGGAAGCCACGAACGGTGACCGAGACCGGGAAGAAACCCAAGAAGAGATGGACGCCAGGCTCAAGACAGTTCTTGAAGAAACCCGGCTCCATGGCGGGCAGGCCCTTTTTCCGGTATTCATGGTCAACCGCGGACCGAACATCGTTGCCAAGCTGGTTCGTCTCGGTTACCCGGTCTTTGTCGCCGGCGGAGTCCGAAAGACCCTCGCCATTGAAGTCGGACCGGAACTTCTTGCAAAGTGGAAGGCCGATGGAACGGTCATGATGATTCAGAACGGCAACGACTACGAACAGCAAGTTCGTAATGCCGCGCATGGCGAGTACGGATTCCGGCCAATCGTTACCTCATCAGCGACACTAGATCAAGGAGCCGGAATTGATTTCGCTATAGAGATGCTCCCTGACGAGAAAAACGTCTTGATCTCAACCGGCCACCGGTTTGACGGGTCAGCGATGAAGACGCTTTTCGAAATCAAAGACAAGCCTATCGGACTTGGCCACACCATTACGTTCAACAAGGCGGATAAGGGATTCCGCCTGACCAAACGAACGGTCAATGTCCGGAGTGGCAGCCACCACTTTGATTACAGTGCCCATTCGTACAGAAAGGAACTGGTAGAGCTGGCGACCGGAATTAAGCCAGACCTTATCTTCGTAAAACACTGCACGGAGACTGGATTCCAGGGGTTGGAATCGGCTCTCCACAATCAGATGGGGGAGAAGTGCCCACCGGTAAACTGGGCACGGAATCTCCACCTGTTTGAGTTCTGATATTTGGGGCCCGGAAGGCTCCGCCCCACGTCTCCGCCAGTTGGCGGATGAGGTGGGGCTTTTTAATTTGACAAGAAGCTTTTAATATGTAATAATCTTGGTAGGAAAGGAGGTCTCATGGAGACCATACCACAAGATAGTTCTTTAGATAGTTCTTTTAAAGTAGTCAGTTTTTTACCTAGGATAATCCTTACCATTTCAGCCATAGCTTTTGACTTCGACTTCGTAACTTCTGACCCGTCAAAATCACGGGCCAACGAGATTAGGGTCCTCGTACCCAAAAACAAGAAGCCTCCTAAGAAGAGCAAGGAGGGCAAGCCGGGAGGATTCGGCCTTCCAACGGGACAGCTTGAAAGCAAAGAAACGATGTTGAGAGCTATTGTAAGAGAGACCGAGGACGAGACTGGTTGTGTAGTAAAAAAAATCATTGGCAAGCTTTTCGTGGTAAACAAACGTCTAAGAATAGAAGACGAACTTGTCCCTAACGAAATTCATGTTTTTCTCATTGAAGCCTCCGATGTTCTTCACAAAGTAAGGGAGGTTGATGAGATTGACAGTTCCGTCGAGCCGTGGACTCCTCTATGGCAAGTATTCGAAATGCCTCTGGCCCAGAACCGCGAAGGTGGAAACAAAAACCCCAATGGTATTTATTACAGCCATCTCCGAAGGCTATACAATGCCATTGAGTCGCTTGTTTATAATCCCGAAGAGTTGGTAGACGGACAAGCAATTAAGCAATGGCTAAGCCCCGAGAAGCGCAAGGCTTTACACTCGGCGATGGCCGACCTCGCAAAAGCCGGATTGCTGGACAGCTTCCTTCCTCAAGATGATGAGCCGGCGTAATAACCCAGGCGCCGCCCCAAAAGGGGCGGCGCTAATTCATTTCTCAGAGTGGTCTCCTGGCGGTGCTTTAGCCCGCCAAGGAACTCTGTTGAAAAAACTCCTAACTTCAAGTATAATCAATTTCAATAATGATACGACAATTCACGAAATACATTTCAATAGTTTTCTTAATACTGCTCGCTGCGGCTGGATTAGTTATGGTTTTTCAATCACCTTTTGAAAAAGCCGATAGTGTTTCTGTCTCGGATTTAGTGACTAAAATAAATGCCGGGGAAATAAAAGAAATAACGGTCAAAGGAGATAAGATGGATATAGTGCTCAAAGACGGAGACAAAAAACTTGTCTCCCAAAAAGAGACCGGAATTTCCGCTTTTGAAACTCTTATCAATTTAGGCGCTGATAAAACCAAGCTCTCGGCTTTTAATATCCAAGTTCAAGATGAGACCGGAACATTGGGCATGATACTGGCGTCTATTATTCCAATAGTTTTGCCTTTTCTTCTGATAATTCTTATTTTCTGGTACATGTTCAGCCAGGCTCAAAAAGGTTCAATGCAAGCCTTTTCTTTCGGTAAATCCAAAGCCCGTTTAGCCAATTTAAAAAACGGGAAAAAACAGGTTACCTTTAAGGATGTCGCCGGACTGATTGAGGCCAAAGAAGAAATATCTGAAGTTGTAGAATTTTTAAAAGACCCTAAGAAATTTCACAAACTCGGGGCCAGAATACCAAGAGGAATTTTACTGGTTGGCTCTCCTGGAACAGGAAAAACTTTACTTGCAAAAGCGGTGGCCAGCGAAGCTCATGTTCCCTTTTATTTCGTTTCCGGTTCCGAATTCGTTGAAATGTTCGTCGGCGTCGGCGCCAACAGGGTCAGAGATATGTTTGAGTTAGCCAAGAAAACTGCACCGGCAATCGTGTTTATTGATGAAGTTGACGCCGTAGGCAGGCATCGCGGAGCAGGCGTTGGAGGTGGACACGATGAAAGAGAGCAAACCTTAAACCAAATTCTTGTAGAGATGGATGGCTTTGACACGGATAATGCCGTCATAGTAATAGCCGCAACCAACCGTCCAGATATTCTTGACCCAGCTCTTCTCCGCCCGGGCCGTTTTGACAGACGGATAATTCTAGATGAGCCATCAATGAAAGATCGAGAAGAAATATTAAAAATCCATGCCTTGGATAAACCTCTGGCAAAAACCGTAAACCTTAAATTAGTTGCCGAAAGAACACCGGGATTATCTGGAGCTGATCTGGCAAATTTAATAAATGAAGCCGCAATTCTGGCGGCCAGAGGAAATCAAAAAGACATAACCCAAGGCAATCTTTTTGAAGCAATTGAAAAAGTTATTTTAGGTCCGGAAAGACGCAGTCATATATTTTCTAAAAAAGAAAAAGAGATAACCGCCTACCATGAAGCCGGCCATGCTTTGGTGGCCTGTTCTCTTCCCTACACCGATCCGATTCACAAGGTTTCAATAGTATCGCGTGGAAGAGCTGGTGGATACACCTTAAAACTGCCCACAGAAGATAAACACCTTCGTTCCCGCTCTGAATTTGAATCAGAATTAGCTGTTTTGCTAGGAGGATTTGTAGCTGAAAAAATAATATTCAAAGACACCACAACCGGCGCTTCAAACGACTTAAAAGTTGCTTCCGACCTGGCCCGTAAAATGATTACTCAATATGGAATGTCCGATGCTCTCGGCCCGATAACTTTTGGCGAGAAAGAAGAGTTGGTGTTCTTGGGCAAAGAGATTTCCAGCAGTAAAAATTATTCTGAAACGATTGCGTTCCAAATCGATGAAGAAATTAAAAAACTGATACTAAAAGGGTTGGCCTCCGCAAAAAAAGTCCTGACTGTAAAAATAGAAAACCTCCACAAAATCGCCAAGGAATTAATCAGTAAAGAAACTCTGGAACAAAAAGATTTCTATGCTCTGGTGAGGTAGAGCCAAAATAAACAGGATTACTTGAACTCTGGAACCAGTATTGCTATAATGTATGCATGGCGAGATTTGAGGATCGAAAAAAAGCTATAGAATTACGTTTAGCTGGACAAACATACTCTTCTATTAGGACCGTGCTAAATGTTGGCAAGAGTACGCTTTCCGATTGGCTTAAAAATACTCCCCTAAGCCCGGAACAGGTTCAAAAGATAAGTCGTGACACAGTTGCCCACAGAGTTGAAACTTATATCAAAAACACCAGAGCAAGGAGACAAAACATATTTGAAAACTACTGCTCTATCCAAAAACAAAAACTTCTACCTTTAAACAAGCGAGAGCTACTTATCGCTGGGTTGTTTTTATATTTAGGGGAAGGATCAAAGTCTCGACGCTCTTTAATTCAGATAACAAACAGTGATCCCTCTATTATCAAATTTTCGATATTTTGGATAATAAAAGTACTCGGCATAGATAAAAATAAACTAAGAGCCCAACTTCATCTTTATAAAGATATGAGCATTGATAATGAGATCAATTTCTGGCTAAAAGTAACGGGCTTGAGAAGAGAACAAATTATTAAGCCATACATAAAGAAAACTACCTCTCTAAAAATAAACCATCCAAGCTTTGGCCATGGCACTTGTTCGTTGTATACTTGTAACGCTGTAATCAAAGATGAAATTATGGCTGGGATAAAGGTTGTTTTAGATTCAGTAATAACGGGCATGTAGCTCAGTGGTAGAGCGCCAAACTTATAATTTGGATGCCGCAGGTCCGATCCCTGCCATGCCCACAAGTCAATATTATGCGCGCTTAGCTCAGCCCCGACGAGCAAAGCTGTCGGGGAGCCGACACCGAAGCGTCGGCTTTGGTAGAAATATCATGAAAGGATACGTATACATTTTAGAAGACATGAATAATCGGTATTACATTGGAAGTACAAACAATATAGTTCGCAGAGAATGTCAGCATGTCCATAAGCATACATATTCAACATCACGCATGAAAGAACCGAAGATGATATTTAACCAAGAATTTGACTCGTTGGAAATTGCTAGAAAAATAGAACTAAAATTAAAGAAACTAAAACGAAAAGATTATATAAGCAAAATTATTAAAGACGGATTTATCAAAATAAAATAATGCGCGCTTAGCTCAGTTGGTTAGAGCACTGCTTTTACACAGCAGGGGTCGTAGGTTCGAATCCTACAGCGCGCACAAAAAATTGCCAAAGTCCTCAAAGTGAGCATTGATGAATTTGGTTAAATAATTTATGAAAAGAATTCGTGCCGTTGCCATAATCGTAAATAATGGAAAAATTTTGGTAATGCACCGCATAAACAACGAGAAAGAATACCATGTTTTTCCTGGCGGTGGCGTAGAAAGTGGAGAAACAATTAAGCAAGCAGTTTTGCGCGAAGTACAAGAAGAAACATCGCTTGAAGTAAAAATAGAAAAATTGCTTTATCATCATATTTATGACGATAACACTGAGCATTTTTTCTATCTTTGCCGTTATGTTTCTGGCGAGCCGAAACTTGGCGACGGAAACGAGGCGCGCGACATGAAAGAAAGCAATGCAAATTTTTACAATCCAGTGTGGTATGAAATAAAAGAACTGTCACAATTACTTTTATATCCACTTGAAATTAGAGATTGGTTTACAGAAGACATAAAAACTAATTTTAAAAACATGCCAAGAGAAACTACGCTAAAAGTATCAAAATTGCGGCAGTCGTTATAGTTATATGCAAATCTCCATCGTCTACGAGGACGCAAATATCTTAGTCATTAACAAACCCTCCGGGCTTATTACTCATCCCAAAAACGTCGAGGATAAACAAGAAAGCGTTACCGGCTGGCTGATTGAAAAATATCCGGAAATAAAAAACATCGGTGAAGACCCCTTAAGGCCCGGCCTTGTTCACCGTCTGGATAAAGATACTTCGGGATTGATGGTCATAGCAAAAACTCAAGATTCATTTCTTTATTTAAAGAATCTATTTCAAGACAGAAAAATTAAAAAGTTTTATATGGCTTTAGTTAACGGAAAACCAAAAGAACCCAAAGGAATTATTGATGCCCCAATGGGTAGAATCGGCATGAAGAGGACAACTCAAGTAAGAGGCAACAAAAAATTAAAAGACAAGAAAGAAGCTATAACTGAATACTCTACTGTAAAGAATTTCCGTGATTTTACCCTTCTTGAGGTTAAACCTCACACGGGTCGGACCCATCAGATACGGGTCCACTTAAAATCTATCGGAAATCCCGTTGCCGGAGATCCTTTATACGGCCATAAGAACCCTAACGGCCTAAAACAACCTGAACGGTTATTTCTCCATGCCTACAAACTCCAGTTCGTTTCTCCTGACGACAAATCTTTGGCTTTTGAAATAGACATTCCTGATGATTTACAAAAATTCATAAATGAGTTACAATAACAAAGTTATTTTAATCACATAAAAACATGGATAAAATTCAATTATTTCAGTCAAAAAACATGGGGCAGAATAAGTTTGAAGGCCTAAAATCTGGCTGGACTGTTAAGGTTTATCAAAAAATAAAAGAGGGCGATAAAACACGAACTCAAGCCTTTGAGGGACTGATAATCGCCCGTAAACATGGTGCCGAAGCCGGTGGAACAGTTACTATCAGAAAGGTTTCCGGCGGTATTGGCGTAGAAAAAACTTTCCCTATTTTTCTCCCTACAATAGATAAGGTTGAGGTAGTCAGAAAGTCAAAAGTTCGCAGGTCAAAACTTTACTATTTGAGGGAAAAGACCGCCAAAGAAATCCGAAGAAAAACAAAAATAGATACCTCCGTCCAAGCCGAAAAGGCAGAATAATCAAAACTTCTCCAATATTATCAACCTTTTTACTTGATTATAATTGGTAGGTGCTATATGATTGAGGTATGGCTGGCATTAAACCAACATGTAGAATTAAAACCGAATGGGCACCAAAACTTGCCTATGCGATAGGTCTCATAACTACTGACGGAAATTTGTCTAAAGATGGCAGACACATGGAACTAACATCGAAAGATTTGGGACAACTGAAAAACTTTCAGAAATGTCTAGGAATAAAAGTTAAGATTGGTTACAAAACCTCAGGATATAGCAATAAAAAATATTCTCGTGTTCAATTCGGGGATATAAATTTTTACCGATTCTTAATATCTATCGGTCTAATGCCTGCTAAAACAAAAATAATGGGTGAATTAAATATCCCCGATAAATATTTTTTCGATTTTTTAAGAGGTCATTTTGATGGAGACGGTACCTTCTATTCATATTTTGATCCTCGCTGGAAGTCGAGTTATATGTTTTATACCGTATTTCTTTCAGCTAGTAAGGACCATATTCTTTGGCTTCGTAAAACCATCAACTCTCTATTGAAAATTAAAGGCCATATAAATCTCCATCGCGGAGTTTACCAATTAAAATACGCAAAGACCGAGTCCTTGATTGTTCTACCCAAAATGTATTATAATCCTAATGTGATTTGTCTACGGCGAAAAAAATTAAAAGTATACAAGTCTTTAGCCAAAAACTTGACAAATTATGCGGACGTGGTGAAACTGGAAACCACACTACCTTGAGGTGGTAGCGCCCGCAAGGGCTTGGAGGTTCGAGTCCTCTCGTCCGCACCAGTAGTAACTAATTTTATGACAAAAATTGAAACATCAATACCAGAGCAGGAAAAGAAATTCGGGGTTTTAAAATACCGAACAGAAAACAACCATTTTGTTGTAGATATCCGCTGGAAAGACGGAAAAGAAGTAGAAGAACATTTTCCCATAACCGGATTCCCCGTTGTTAATCCGGCAACCGGTGAAAAACGAGGCCACATTGACGGCAAAAAAGCCCTGAAAATTTTAGAGGAAAATACTTATAAAATGACGGCTGACGAGTTTTCATGGCTGAATTTTGTTGGCTCAAATAATTAAAATAAAGGGCGGTTAGCTCAGTTGGCTAGAGCGACTCATTGACGTTGAGTAGGTCATAGGTTCGAGTCCTATACCGCCCACCAGAATATGAAAAAACTATCAAAAGAACAACCAACATCTAAAACAAACACGCCCTTTGAGATTGAAACTAAAACATCAAAAGAAGAAATAGATTCCGGAAAATTAGACATAAAAGAATTAGAGGCACTTATGGCAGCACTTTTTTTACTTGCTAACAACAAAAACATTGACGGCGGAGTCTTAGATATTAAAATAGATCCTATAACAAAAAAAGAAAGGGCTACCGTTTATCAGAACAGCGACCACAAACCCATTTTTATGACCGAAGAGGAACTGGAGATACATTATTTACGAGACCCGGAAGGGTCACTCAAGGCGTTAGTAGTCGAACTCCAAAAAAGACAAGCAACTAATAAAGTCATCAAGGATATTCAGAACGATTCAGTTCAAACTGACCAAAAAAATTAAGTTGGAATAAAAAATTACTCATAAACATAAAACCCGTAGTTACGGGTTTTATGTTTGGTGCTATGTGCCGGGCCCCAGAGTCGAACTGGGAAAGATTTTTAGCTCGGTGGTAGTTGTTTTAAATTTTTGATATAATAATCTCATGGGTAGAGTCCAAAGAAAAGTTAGTACTGTGTGGAATAGTAATTTAGCATATGCTATCGGGCTTATTGCTTCTGACGGTTGCTTAAATAAAGATCAGAGGCATATATGGTTTTCTTCTAAGGATCTACAACTTATTGAAGCATTTAAAAAGTCTCTACTCTTAAGTAATAAGATAGGCAGATATGCCCGGGGTGGCGAAACAGAAAAAAGGTATTTTTGTATTACCTTTGGTGATATTTATTTTTATAAGTTCTTAAATAATATCGGCCTAACCCCAGCTAAATCAAAAACCATAAAATCTGTTAAAATTCCACCACTTTATTTTCAAGATTTTTTAAGAGGTCTTTTCGATGGAGACGGTACCTTCTACACATTTTGGGATAAAAGATGGCCAAATAGTTTTTCATTTAAACTATCGATTGCTTCAGCAAGTTTAGACTTCTTAACTTGGTTGAAAAATATCTTAACTCAGTATTACGGCGTTAAGGGTTATGTGCACAAAGGTGCTGGGGTATGGAATTTGGAATACGTAAAGGGAGACACCAAAAAACTTTTTACAGTCATGTACTATTCTAAAAATATCTTGCGTCTTGACCGAAAATACTGTAAAGTAAGAAACGCAATAGCAGAAGATGAGCAAAGAGGTTTAGTCTACCTACAAAAACAAAGAAGGCCGCGGTAGCTTAATGGTAAAGCAGGTGCCTGAAGAGCATCTGAAGGGTGTCCGATTCACCCCCGCGGCACACACATCATAAAAATAGTTGTTCAACTGTTTTTTTATTTTGAGTTATCAACTCATTTACCCACAAAAACCGAACCCCTATGTTATACTAAAGCTATAATACATAATTAACCACTCAACCGTTATCCACAAATGAGAAAAGATAAAGAACAGGCGTTTAGATTACGTCACCAAAACAAAAGCTATAAACAAATAAGCCGAGAATTAAGTATCCCACTAGGGACACTCGGTGGTTGGTTTAAAGATGAGCTTTGGTCTCAAGATATTCGCGACAAATTAGGCCAAGAAGCATCTCTCGCTTTCCCCGAAAAATTAAGGCGTATCGTGGCAGCGAACAAAGAAAGATGGAAAGAACTACATAAAACTTACAGGCAAGAAGCCATAAAAGAATTCTCAAAACTTAAAGAAGATCCTCTATTCTTAGCTGGCATTATGCTTTATTGGGGAGAGGGTGAGAAGCAACAAAAATCAAGCCAGGTTCGTCTTGCCAATAGTGAGCCCGAAATGATAAAAATATTTAACCTTTTCCTTATGAAAGTATTGAAAATCCCTCCAGAAAAGATATCGGCATGGCTTTTACTTTACCCCGATTTAGTTGATTCGGTTCAAAAAAACTTTTGGAGCAAAGCTACTGGCATACCTATGGAACAATTTAAAAAATCAATATACATCAAAGGGCGTCACCCAACGAAACGTCTTTCTTATGGTGTTTGCACTATTTTTATAAGTAGCCGCGCCCTAAAAGAACGCATCTTGAAGTGGATAGAACTCTACCAAGATTTTCTTAGGTCTCATGCCCTAACGCTTGAAAAATAATATAAAAAAGTTAGAATACTATAGAACTGCGGGTATATCACAATGGTAGTGAACGTGCTTGCCAAGCACGGTACGAGGGTCCGATTCCCTCTACCCGCTCCAGAATTTGATTTTCGTACCATGTGGGAATTCCTCTCCAAAATTACCAGACAAAATATAATCCGTGAAAAAATAGAGCACAGCGAAGCTGGACTATATTTTTATTTGGTCTTCCCTATCGCCTTTGCGTTTCTTGTTACTTTTATGCTTTCCAGGATTTTTAACATTATTTCCCCGGATTTTTATTTAATCGGACTGGCCATAGGCCATGTCCATCATTTTGCTTATGGATTTTTTATTTTGGCCGTCTCGGGATATCTTGCTCTGATTTTTGATGGCCCTCGGGCAAAATATCTTATCTCTCTTCTCCATGGTCTTGGCTTGGGTCTGGCGTTTGATGAATTCGGTCTTTGGATAAATTTAAGAAACGACGACCTGACTCGCTGGAACTACGATGGCTTTCTAATAATCGTGGGGTTCTTTTTTCTCGTCTTATCGGCTAAAAAGGGCACCAAAATGCTCCGTTTTTTATGGCCATTTAAGCATAACTAGGTCTTGCTTTGGGTATTGACTTTTTGACCCCAATTTGCTATACTTATAACATAACCTGAAATAAGAAGTAGATGGCTTGATAGGCCGTTTTTTTGTGCCTAAAAGGCTATAATTACCTCACTTTTTTCAGGTTCAAAAACATGATTAAAAAACTAACAATTTCAGCAGTTCTTTTATCGATGTTTGTTTTGACCTCGACTTCTGCTAACGCGGCTTTATTTGATTGGACAAATACCCATCCTCTAGTAAACAACGGCTCTAATTGGTCTGTAAATAATGTCTACAGAGACATGCTCGGACTTAATACTGCTCAAGATTCACAGACTGAAGTTGCTTCCGAACCGACACCAGCTCCTCTTCCAGTTCCAAAGATCAAAAAAATTAAGCCCGATACTGTTGCAACATATATAGTTATGGCCAGTGCCTACTCTTCAACCCCAGACCAGACTGATAACACTCCCTTCACTACTGCATGGGGTACACAGGTCAGAGACGGTATTATTGCCGCTAACTTCTTGCCATTTGGTACTCTGATAAAAATGCCTGAATTGTACGGTGACAAAACCTTCGTCGTAGAAGACAGAATGAACAGGAGATATGCTTATAAAATTGACGTCTGGTTTTCTGAAAGAGGACAGGCAATGGAATTCGGAAATAAAAAAGTTAAAATAGAGGTTGTCGCTAAACTGTAACTTCTAATACCAAAAACCGCCGTGAGGCGGTTTTTGGTATTGGTGCGCCCACCAGGGCTCGAACCTGGGACAAATCGATTAAGAGTCGATTGCTCTACCAACTGAGCTATGGGCGCATATTTTTATTTTTTATTCGATATTTTTCGCATATGGAAGCACCGACATCCAATCTTTCGGATTTATTGGTTCATTGATGGTCATATTCAGATAGCCATTAATGGCGCCAAGGACTTTAAATAATAGGTATGTGCTACCTTCATTTCTTACAACAAGCTTTGCTATTCCGTTCTCTAGTCTATTCTTTCTATACTTTGACCCCCTGGACTTTGTAAAGGTCTTACGGAAATTACCTATTGGCACAAGGGTAATTTTTGACCAATATTTTTTAATTTTTCCCTCGTCTTGTCCGGGATGGATTTGGAGTCCAATGACAAGTTGCTCCGGCTTTATTTGAAAGAATTCGCCTAACCAATTATTCATAAATTTTATGATTCGTTCGTCAGAATTAGTAACAGCCATAGTGCTTTTTTTAGTACCCTCGGCTAAATAAAGCATAAGACCGGCAACAAAATTTGGGTTATTATGACCAAGTCTTCGACTCATATCTACTCCCGACATAAAGACGTCGCATCTTCTTTGCCAAAATGTCGTCTGAATTGCTTTAATCCCAGCTAGGCTACGCGCCCTGCTCTTGTTTTCTATTCTTTTCTTATGTTCAGCCGTTAAATCTACATCTCGACACCAGAGACTTATGGATGATTTCGCGACTGGAATTTTTTTTAAAATCTCACTATAACTAAGCCCGGCTTTTCTCAACCTTACTGCCCTGGATCTTTGCAAGAAATAATTCACTTTCATTCAATCATTATACCATAGCCATAGGTGTATGTTCGACACAATCTGTTGATAATATTTTAAAAAACGCTTTTGTGCCCCCGCCAGGGCTCGAACCCGGAATACGACGTCCGAAGCGTCGCGTGATATCCATTTCACTACAGGGGCGTAGTTCGAGATTATTATGCCTTAAATTTAAGATTTTTTCAAGTAGTTTTGTATCTCTTTTTTAGGTTAGAAATTATTTTAGGCAAAACTTTGAGTACATAATCCATGTCCTTTTTGGTCGTTTGTTTTCCCATAGAAAATCTAATAGCACCTGATAAATACTTTTTGTCTACGTCTATCGCTTTCAGGACATGCGACGGCTCAACAGAGCGGGAGGTGCAAGCTGAACCGCTTCCGGCATAGATGCCATATTTATCAAGTTCCAGAAGAAGGTTTTCGCTATCCAAGCCCGGTATTGAAATGTTTATATTATTTGGAAGACATTCTTTACCTATTGGGCCGTTTAGTTTTATGTCCAAATCTATTTGTCGAACTTTGTTAATAAAGTAACCTCTTAGATTTCCAAGCCTAGCCGACTCTTTGATATCAATTAATTCAATTGCTTTAGCCAATCCTAATATTGCCGGCAGGTTCTCTGTCCCAGCCCGGAATCCTCTCTCCTGCCCTCCACCCAACACAAAAGGTTCAAGTTCAATTCCTCTTCTTACATACAAAACACCTATACCTCTGGGTCCGCCTATTTTAGAGCCGTTAAAGGTTACAAGGTCCGCCTGAAGATTGTTAACGTTCATATTCAAGTACCCCGCTGCTTGGCAGGCATCTACATGAAACAAAGGAAACCCTGTCCCCTTCTTTTTGAATGACCCTATTATTTTCCCTATTTTATTTATCGGCTCTATTGTTCCGATCTCATTATTTGCATACATGACCGACACCAAAAGAGTTCTGTTGTTGATTTTAGAAGCAAGATCTTTCATGTCTACAAAACCATATTGATCCACTTTTACAAAAATACTTTTAAACCCTTTGAGCTCTAAATGTTTAACAGGCTCCAAAACCGAAGGGTGTTCAATGGGTGTTGTAATAATTTCACTTTTATTTTTGTACCCGACAAAAGCCGAGCCCAAGATTGCCATACTATTTGCCTCCGAACCGGAACCGGTAAAAATAACTTCTTCCGGATGAGCACCCAAAAACCGAGCCACTTTAGTACGAGCCTTAAATAATTCTTTGGCTGCCTCTCGTCCCAGTTTATTATAGGATGAAGGATTGCCATAAATCTTCATTCCCCTGCTTACTTCTTTCTGAACCTTTGGGTCGATTGGGGCCGCCGCCGCATTGTCTAAATAGATATTTTCCACCAAAAAACAGCTTTCGGCTGTTGAGATATATTAACATGGTTTTAGTGTTTTTTCTATGACCAATACCTCTGCCGGGGCCAAAAAATTAAAGACAGAAACGCTCCCATTAGTCCGACATCTCTTATGAGTATCTCGCTAAAGCCGTTGAAGAACATAATACTGCCCAGAAATAAAAGCGCCAACGAAGAGAAGAAGACCGTAAAAATGTTTGTCACCAAACTAGTTCCGACAAGAACTTCAAAGACACCCGACATGTAAATAATGTCTATCGGCTTGATTTTAAAATTAGCCGCAAACAAAGATATCGATTGAGGAACCCACGCATTAACCCAATAGTCAGGGTGGAAAAATTTATCTATCCCGAACCAAAAAAATACAATTGCTAAGCTAAGACGAAGAACCAGATTGGAATATTTTAGAGATTGAAACATGATTTAAGCTTACTTGACAATTATATTAAAATAGAGTATACTATAAATACAGTTACTACGGATTGCGTAGCCTCTGTGGCACTAAAAGTTACCCTCCGGGGTAACTCATACTTCTTTATTATAATAAAGATACCATACGCCACAAGAGGATATCGGATCCATGGTTAAAATATAAAAGCCCCTTCTCGGAGTGTACCGTGCTTTAGCCGGTAAAACTCTCTGTCGGGGCTTTTATATTTTATGCCTAAAGGCTTAAGCGGAGCATGTTTTCTCCAAAAAATCGAAAACTTTCTCATTCACAATACGACTCGTAATACTATCACGAAGACCTTCCATATCCAGATTCGCTTTGTCCGCCTCCCCTTTCATTATCATAGATTGGACAGCGGTACTCAAAGCTTCATCTACTTCTTCATGTGAAGACGAGATGTTGTTGTCTTTGGCTATCTTGTGGAGAACCATGACTATTTTTACCTGTTTTTCTCCTTCCTCACGCCACTCTTTTCTCAAATCATCCTGCGTTTTGCCCATCTGTGCCAGATATAAACCCAGCTCCATTCCATTAGTATGCAGATCCCTATCAAGATTACTTATCATAGAATCTAACTGCTGATTTACAAGGCCTTCCGGTATCTTCGTGCTGGAATTTTTTATTATATGATTGATAATTTCCAGACGGACTCTTTGTTTTTCTTTAAATTTTTTCTCTTCAGTTATTCCTTCTTTAACGCTGTCCATCAACTGGTTAAGATTCTGAAAATTACCCAGGCTCTTAACAAATTCATCATCAACCTTAGGCGGTTCTACCGATTTAATGTTATTAACCTTTACGGTAAAATCTAACTTTTGACCGGCAATCTTTTTTACGTAATAATCTTTCGGAGCAACTAACGAGAAGACTTTTCCCTCGTCTTTCTTCATTCCCAAAAGATTATCCTCAAAACCGGGTATAAAATTCTTGCCTCCAATTATCAAGGGGTGGTTTTTACTTATTCCACCTTCAAGCATTTGTCCGTTGTGTCTAACTTCAAAATCAACCTCTACCCTGTCACCATTTTGAACTGTTCCTTCTTTATCATGCAAAATACTTCTTGATGCTTTTATTGTTTCCAGAGTATCATCTATATCTTTCTGTTCCACCTTAATATCTCGCCTAACTATTTTGAGTTTAGAAAAATCCTGAATTTTAATCTCGGGAAAAAGAGTAAGAATAACTTTGTAGACGAATTTGTCCGAAGTATTTTCTTTAATCTCCAAATTAGAAACATCCAACACATCCAATTTTTCTTTCTCTATAGTTTTGGCCAAACTGTCTTTCATGGCCAGATCTAACGCAGATTCAAGAACTTGTTTTACGTCAAGGTTCTTTTTCAGCAAGTCTTTTGGCACTTTTCCTTTTCTAAACCCATCCAATTGCAAACCCTTACCAAGCTCGGATTCGGTTCTGTCTATATATGTTTTAAGGTCATCTTTAATCAACTCAACAACCAATTCCGTCCGGTTTTGGTCAATTTTTTTAAGAGTGTGGTTCATCTTGTTCTTCAATTTCTTTGTGGCTTAAATCTTCTTTGGGTGAACGGACGTCTATCTTCCATCCTGTAAGTTTTGCGGCCAAACGGACATTTTGTCCTTTCTTTCCTATGGCAAGAGAGAACTGGTCGTCGGAAACTTCCACCAAGGCATGCCTTCTAAATTCATCAATAATTATAACATCCAAAACTTTAGCGGGAGAAAACGAATTGGATATAAAATCTTTTGCTTTATCGCTCCACAAAATAATATCTATTTTTTCTCCGGACAATTCATTTATTACCGTCTGGACACGAACACCTTTCTGTCCGACCAATGAACCGATTGGGTCCACTCCTTCTTCTTTTGATGTAACAGCTATTTTGGTTCTGGAGCCGGCTTCTCTGGCAATGGCTTTAACCTCTACGGATCCGCTGTCTATTTCCGGAACTTCAACTTTAAACAGTCCTAAGACAAGTTTAGGATGAGCACGAGAAAGAAGAACTACCGGGCCGCGGGGAGTTTCTTCAACTTTCAAAATCATAAATCTGAATCTCTGGCTTATTCTATAATTGTCGGTGGGTATTTGTTCTATGGGAATCAATAGACCATTTGTTTTTCCAAGATCAACAAAAACCAGCTGGCCTTCCTTTCTCTGGACAACACCGCTGATTATTTCCCCTTCCCTTCCTTTGAATTCAGAAAATATGGCTTCTCTTTCAGCCTCTCTCAAGCGCTGGATAATGACCTGTTTTGCGGTCTGAGCAGCAATACGACCGAAATCAGTGTGTGTTTCAAGTTTGGTTATAATTTCATCTCCGACCTTAGTTTTTTTGCTTTTCTTTTTGGCTTCTTCAAGTAAAAGATGTTTCTCCGGATTGTATTTTATCTTAATTATATCGTCTTCTCCGGAAGTTTCCGTTTCCCGGTATTCATTCCTTCTTGATCTGGAATCATAGTCTTGAGGATCGGGTTTTTCTTCTAAAACTTTGACCGGCAAAATTCCGGTTAAATAACCTTCTTCATCAACGCCCTCAACAACATAGTGGGTCTGGGTCATAACAAGATCCCCACTTTCGGTATCAAGTTTGGCTTTAATTATCTGGCCTTTCTTGCCATAGTCCCTCTTGTAAGCAGCCGCAATGGCCGCTTCTATTGTTTCCAGAACACTTGCTTCGGGAATTCCTTTTTCCTCCGAGATCTGCTTGATTGCAGAAGTGAATTGTTTTATATCAAACATATTAATTTTTGGACTGTATTAAACAAATGACCGCCATCGGCGGACATCAGTAGTAATCAATCTGTGCTTACATACTATCAGATTCCCAAAATAAAGTCAACCCCGCCGTTGGAGAGCGCCATTCCAGTCAAATTTAATAAAAACAGTTACAAAAACCCACGAACTAAAATATCTAATATCATGAAGCGTGAGAAAAATAATTCAGCGCTCTCCAACGGCGGGGTCAACAGTCACTCTATTTCAATAGCTCACACAACCTCTACAACCGCCGTAGGCGAGCAGTGGTCGTATGACCATGCATGACTGCGGGGTGTACCTTTTAAAAATATTGCTAATTTTAAAAAGGCACACACCCTCCGCCGGTTGCTTTAGTGGATAACTGACAACTGGCAATAGAGGTTCAAACTTTCCTGAAATAAAATGCTGGACTTTACTTTTGTTAGGACTTACATTACAATACTTGAAGCTAATTAAAAATAGAGATGACGTAATGTATCTGAAGTGGATGGCAGTTATGCTTCTTGCATTCTCATTGGCCTGCAAGCCTTCTAATCAGAATACTGCTCAACCGCATAATCAAAATACTACTCCCAGTAATACCAGACCAACAACAGATAAAGATATCGAGCTTATCAAAAGACTTACAAATTGTATTGACTATAATTACATTGCCGTTGATTCTCGGTGTGTTCAGAATGATTTTACACCGCTTTTGGGGCTATCAAACACTGGCAAAATTATGTACATCCAATTTGGCGATAATACAGATGAGCGTTTCATCTTACTTAATATTCGTCAATCTTCACGATCGGGTAAAACAGTTGGTTGGTTTGAGATAAGTTTTGGAGTCGAGCGTCATGTTTTTGACCAACAAGGTCTCTATCAAGTGCCTTTTTGGGTTGGTCATGGACAGACTTACGGTACATTAACCAATGATCATTTCTCTCCCGTTGGTATATATGATATGGGCCACAGCGATTATTTAGCGAATAACCAACAAGGGGAAGTTGTTGATAGTTCCGAACTATCCATAGACAAGCAATGGAGCTCTGAACATAGATCATCTAACTTGATTAACAGCGGAAAAACTATTGGAGATATTCTTGCAGAACATCTTGAAAAGATAGAGGCCACAGGACAAGGCATAGATTATTCTGAAAAAGGAGAGTCTAGATATCAATATTTTAAAAGGGTTGATCGAGATCGAAACATCACTCGGTTCTCTCTATCTCCAGCAGTGCGATAATCTCGCACTTTTTTATTTCAAAAATAACGTAGCCCCATTGCTTTTATGTCACTTTGACGAGGCGAGATTGATGTTTTATTTGAAAGTTTGAATTTTTATTGCCAAATTCAAGTTATATCCAAAACAACCAGCGGAGGGAGACACTTTTTACAAAATTAGCCCCGACGCTTCGGTACGGGGTCCCGACACGTTGTCGTCGGGATAGATTTTAAAAAAGGCGTCTCCCTCCGTACGCATAGAGGTTGTGTAAACTATTCAGAAAAGAGATAGAGCGGGGGTGATATCCACAAATTTTACCTTTACCCCGCCCTTGAAGAGTAGTACAAGTAGTTGTAAGCAATGGTTAATAAACAAAAATCCTACTCTTCAAGGGCGGGGTTTACAAAAAAGCTTGGTTCGCTATGTTTGCTCCATACTTGTTCACAAACTGTAAGATATGAAATGTTAAGATAGAGACATGCCACAATCAAACATAAATAAAAAAGAACTGGAATTAGAAAAAAAGCTGTCCGAAATTCAGCTCAAAAGAGCTGAAAGCGATTCTGTTGCCTTAGCCAAAAAGTTTAATCTGCCCTTTTCGGATTTAAAATCGGCTCCAATCGACAATGACTCCCTGGCTATAATTGATGAAAATACTGCACGCTCCTCAAGTTTAGCCATAATCTATAAGTCAGGAAATAAACTAACCGTCGCTATCGCTGACCCCGAAAATTCAAATACTCAAAAAACCTTAGAAGCCTTAAAAGCAAAGGGGTTCATTATTAATCCCGTTGTCACTTCCCCATCAGTACTTGAAAACATATTAAAACGATATAAATTCACCCAATCACAGGAGCTTTTTGAGGTTGGAGCAATAGAACTAAAAGAAGAGGAGTTAAATAAAATACAGGACAAGATAAAAAACATTGGTGACTTAAGAAATAAGGTCACTAAAATTTCAGCAACCAGAATGCTCGAGACCTTGCTTGCCGGAGCCCTTAAAATAGGAGCTTCCGACATTCACTTTGAACCGGAAGCTGAAGACAAAACCCGGCTTCGTTACCGGTTTGACGGAGTTTTAAACGATGTCACCTTCTTAGATAAATCCTCTTACGAAAAACTTCTCAATCGCATCAAAGTATTGTCTAAATTAAAACTAAACATTCACGGTTCTCCGCAGGATGGCAGATTCACAATCAGACAAAAAGACGTTGATATTGAAGTAAGAGTTTCCCTCCTTCCAAGCGAGTTTGGGGAAACTATTGTAATGCGTTTATTGGATCCCCGGACCATCAAAACAAAATTGGAAGATTTGGGGATAAGAGAGGATCTTTTAAAAACAGTAAAAGAACAATTAGACAGAGCCACTGGTGCCATTCTTACCACCGGTCCTACCGGTTCAGGTAAGACCACTAGCTTATATGCTTTTGCTCAATACCTAAATTCATCAGGAACAAAAATAATTACGATTGAAGATCCTATTGAGTATCATATTCAAGGAATTTCTCAAACTCAGGTTGATACCAAAAAGGGCTATGGTTTTGCCAATGGTTTAAGAGCAATAGTTAGGCAAGATCCTGACATTATTCTCGTTGGAGAAATAAGGGACGAAGAAACAGCTGACATTGCTCTTCAGGCAGCTCTGACCGGACATTTAGTTTTATCTACAATCCATACCAATGATTCAGCCGGAACTGTCCCCCGCCTTATTGATTTGGGTATCCAGCCCCAGATTATCGCTCCGGCTATTAACATGGCCATGGCTCAACGACTGATAAGAAAGCTTTGCCCTAATTGTAAAATAGAAGACAAGGTTGAGTCCAAAAAACTAGAAAAAATACAAAAAACTCTATCACCGATAAAAAGCCGCTTTAAACTCCCCGAATTAGATTCCTCGTTAAAGATTTATTTCCCCGGTAAGGGTTGTAAAGAATGCAACGAACTAGGATACAAAGGCAGAATCGGCGTTTATGAAGCGTTTGTAATCGGTAAAGAAATGGAAAGACTCATCTTAAAATCGCCCGCGATTTCTGATGTTCAGGAATTGGCCGAAAAAGAAGGCATGGTTACCATGTTACAGGATGCTTATTTGAAATTATTGAACGGGATTACCTCGATTGAAGAAATAGAGAGAATTTTAGGATAAAAAATTAAACCCCGACGCCAAAGGGTCGGGGTACAGGACCTTTATAATCTGTAGGCAAATGCCCGAATTTACAAAACGCGGGGCAGGATAATTCCGAGGAGTAGCCCAGTCGAAACCAAACTATCCAAACTAGATAATATCCCGATTGGATCAATGTATTAAAATACTCCGACCCAATTGCCTACAGATTATAAAGGTCCTTGATAGTGACCATATTTTAGTCCAAATTGCCATGAATGTCAACCCCGCCGTTGGAGACCGCCATCACAGTCAAACTTAACATAAAATAGTCACAAAATTCGCTAATTAAAGCAAGTTAATATTATGAACCATCAAAACAATACAGCGGTCTCCAACGGCGGGGTCAACCCTACTTCTATAACCCCTAAACCGGTTCCCGAGGATCAATTACTTGATCAGGCTTTAAGGCCCAAAACATTTGATGAATATATAGGTCAAAACAGGATAAAAGAGAACCTGAAAGTAGTCATCGGAGCGGCAAAAAAAAGAAAAGAACCAATAGAACACCTCCTTCTCCACGGCCCATCCGGCTTGGGAAAGACCACCCTCGCCTATCTTATCGCCAAAGAACTAGGGGCAAGTATTAAGATAACCTCGGGTACCGCTTTAGAAAAAGCCGGCGATGTCGGTTCAATTTTGACCGGCCTTAACGACGGTGATGTTCTGTTCATAGATGAGGTTCATCGGCTCAATAAGATGGTAGAAGAAGTAATCTATCCTGCCATGGAAAATTTTAAACTTGATATCGTCATCGGCAAAGGCAACTCGGCAAAAACTCTTCAGATTGATCTCCCAAGATTCACATTAATAGCCGCGACCACCAAAATATCTCTTCTCTCGGCACCTTTCCGTTCAAGATTTGGAGTAAGCTTTCGTTTAGACTTCTATAAGGACGAGGATATTGAAAGAATAATCAGCCGTTCCGCTGATTTGTTGGATATAAAAATAGACAAGCCGGCAATAAAAATAATTGCCGCTTCTTCCAGGTTTACTCCACGAGTAGCCAACCGGTTATTAAAAAGGGTTAGGGATTATTCTCAAATGAAAGATCTGGATTATATTGACGAGACCCTCGCTAAAGACAGCCTCAAGATGCTGGAAATAGACCACAAGGGCCTTGAAGAGACCGATAGGAAGATACTCTTGGCTATCGCAGAAAAGTTTGATGGCGGACCAGTTGGGCTTAAGTCCATAGCAGCGGCAATCTCGGAAGAAGAAGGAACAATTGAAGACGTTTACGAACCCTATCTTATGCAGATGGGTTTTATATCCAGAACTCCGAAGGGCCGGATTATTACTTCAAATGGTTTAAAGCATCTCGGCATAGCAACAAAAGAAACTTTATTATGAGCGGGCATTCAAAATGGTCTCAGATAAAACACAAGAAAGCCCTTACCGATAAAAAGAAGGGACAGATATTTTCCAAGCTTGGACGCCTGATTACTTTAGCAGCCAAAAAAGGCACCGACCCCAGATCAAATCCTTCCCTATCTCAAGCAATTGATAATGCCCGGGCAGTTAATATGCCCAACGAAAACATAGAAAGGGCAATAAAAAAAGTCTCCGACAAAAGCCAAGTTCAGTTGGAGGAGTTGTCTATTGAGGCATTAGGGCCGGGAGGTATTGCTCTTAAGGTAAGAGCTATTACAGATAACCGTAACCGAACGATGGCTGAAATTAAAAAAATATTAACGGAGAACAACTCTAAATTAGTTCAGCCCGGAAGCCTAACTTGGATGTTTAACCAACCTTTAACTCTTGGCGACTCCTCTATCCAAGAACAACTAGACAAGCTTTTTGAAGCGTTGGATGATCAAGACGAAGTTGAAGATGTCAGTTCTAACTTAGCAAACTAAACTTATGGTCATATTAGGAATAGACCCGGGGACTACCCGAATCGGCTTCGGGGTTATCAAAAACGAAGGCAACCGTTTTGAGACATTAGATTACGGAATAATCAAAAACACCGGCAAAGATAAGCTGTTTGATTATAAAAAAACTGCCGAAGAGCTTTCAAAACTAATCTCTAAACATAAACCCGGAATTGCAGTTGTAGAAAAACTTTTCTTTTTTAAAAACCAAAAGACCGTCATGTCAGTCGGGGAAATGCGGGGAGTTATAATGCTTACCCTCGCCAATCACAACTTGCCCGTACTTGAATTCACTCCCATCCAAATAAAACAGGCCCTATCGGGATACGGCAGAGCTGACAAGAGTCAAGTTCAAAGGATGGTCCGTTTGTTATTAGGCATAAAAGAAGAAATCAGGCCCGATGACGCCGCTGATGCGTTGGCTATTGCAATTTGCGGAGTAAATAATAAAATGTACTGAAGTTTTAACAAATGTCTTGTTTGTGCAATCCAGTAGCCTTCCGGCGACTTGATAACACATTCAAACAAAACTAAGTCATCATGTTAAACAGTGAGTTCGCCTCAACAGAGGAGTTCATTTTAAGAGCAGCAGAAAAAGTAGACGAGGAAGAAGAGGAGGATGATGAAGATGAAGATGAAAAAGAAGATGACGACGATGAAGAGGAGGAGGAGGAAGAGGAAACAATATAACCCTAACTAAAACCACTGCAATTGCGGTGGTTTTAGTTTATTTAACTTTAGCAAACTTACGAGGACCAACCTGAACAATATCGCCAGATTTGAGAACTCTCCAATCCGTAATAACTTCACCATTAATTTTTACAGCACGTTGTTCTATAAGACGTTTTATTTCAGACTGAGATGGTGCTAGTTGTATCCCAACAATCCATTGAGTAACCAGTTCCCCTGCTCCAGGATATTCTGAAATATCGGTAGGATTTTCTTTTTTAGAAAAAACTTTCTCCCATTCATCTCTGGCTTTTTGTGCTTCTTTCTCTCCACGATACATTGTAACAATTTCTTGTGCTAAGGATTGTTTCCATTCCTTTGGAGATTTTTTGGTCACAGATGGATTGGTCAGTATGTCATTTTTTACGTTTTCAATTTCCCCGTCTGACACATTGGTTAAAAGTTTAAAATATTTCACGATCAGTCCATCTGGTACAGACATTATTTTGCCAAACATGTCTACAGAACTATCCGATAAGCCAATATAATTGCCCGTGCTTTTGCTCATTTTTTTAATTCCATCCGTACCTTCAATGAGTGGACAAGTAATAATGTCTTGTTCCTGTTGATCATATCTTCTTTGAACTTTTCTGCCAGTTAACAAATTAAACTTCTGATCTGTCCCTCCAATCTCAACATCGGCCCGAACAGCGACAGAGTCATAGCCCTGAAATAATGGGTACAAAATTTCAAGCAACCCGACATCCTGATTGTTTTTAATCCTTTTTTGAAAATCGTCTCTCTCTAAAGCTCTAGCTAAAGTGAATTTACTGGTCAATTCCATCAAGAACCATGCTTCTTTGTTTTTATACCATTCAGAATTATAGCGTATTTCAGCTTTTTTAACATCAATTACCTTGCTGGCTTCGGCAAGGTAATTTTTCATATTTTTTTTAATCTGATCATTGGTAAGCTGTGGTCTCAGTTCATTGCGGCCAGACGGATCACCAATAGTTGCCGTAAAATCACCTATAATAAAAACGGCTATGTGACCTAGGTCTTGAAATTGTTTTAGTTTTCTTAGCACTACTGTGTGTCCCAAATGCAAATCCTTTGCCGTAGGATCGATTCCCAACTTCACACGAAGCCTGTCCCCCTTAAGAAGGCGGGTCTTCAGATGTTCAAGTTCAATCACCTCATCAACTCCCCTTTCAAGGATGTTTTTTATTTCCCTCTCATCTATAATTACTTTATTTCCAAACATATATAACAAATAATATCTTTAATCCTATGCCTTGTAAATACGCATCTTTTATGTCACAATTAAAGCCACATATTAATGATTAGCCCCATTAAAAAGGCCCCTCTATCCAAAACACTGAAAGCACTCGCAATGCTTTTTTTGTGGTTGTTTGTAATTGGAACCATTATGCTTCTTTCCTTCTTTTTATATCTTCAAAGAACATTGCCTGACCCTGAATCGATTGCAACAAGAAAGGTCGGCGAATCAACTAAAATTTATGACCGCACAGGGCAGGTGCTTCTTTATGATATCCATGGTGAAGAAAAACGAACCGTAATACCTTGGGAACAAATGCCCAATACGATAAAAAAGGCCACATTAGCTTCCGAAGACAGCGAATTTTATAATCACAAAGGATTAGATTTAAAAGGTATTGCAAGGGCCTTCCTGAAAGACATTATCAATCTGGGCGTTTCCCAAGGAGGTTCAACTATAACCCAACAATTAGTCAAGACCGCTCTTTTAGGTAACGAAAAAACTATCACCAGAAAAATCAAAGAAGCCGTCCTGGCCGTTGAGATAGAGAGAAAATTTACTAAAGACCAGATATTTTGGATGTACCTCAATCAAATTCCTTACGGCTCTAATGCTTACGGCATTGAAGCAGCAAGTAAAACTTTTTTTGGAAAGCATGCTTCGGACTTATCTCTTTCTGAAGCTGCAGTACTGGCTTCCCTGCCTAAAGCTCCTTCTTATTACTCCCCTTTCGGAAATCATCTTAGTGAACTGACGGGAGTAAAAAACTCTGTTTTAGCCAGAATGAAAACTCTTGGTTACATAAACGACAATCAGTATCAAAAAACTCTTAAAGAAAAATTGGAATTCAAGTCCAGTATTGAAAGCATCCAGGCGCCTCATTTTGTAATGATGGTAAAAGAATACCTTGCCGCAAAATACGGAGAAGATGCCGTGGAAAATGGCGGTCTTAAAATAACCACTACTCTGGATCCTAATCTTCAGAGTATCGCCGAAGAGACAGTATCCAAGTACGCCAAAATAAACAAAGAAAAATACAAAGCAACAAATGCCGCCTTAGTATCAATCGACCCTAAAACGGGCGATCTTTTAGCTCTGGTCGGTTCAAAAGACTATTTTAACGTCGCTGATGAAGGAAATTTCAATGTTGCCATAGCTAATCGCCAGCCGGGATCGTCTTTCAAGCCCTTTGCATATGCTGCTGCTCTGTTAAAAGGATACCCTGACGATACTGTCGTCTTTGATCTTAAAACAGAGTTTAATCCGAATTGCAACCCGGATAGTTCTCAAGATAAAGACCAGTACGGGTTGGATTGCTACCATCCCCAAAATTATGACGGAAGATATCGGGGACATGTTACCTTCCGCCAGGGCCTGGCGCAATCTTTGAATGTTCCCTCCGTTAAGGTTCTCTATTTGGCCGGAGTTAACGACACTATAGATCTTGCTGAAAAGATGGGCATTACAACTTTGGGCGATAAATCGCGTTTCGGTTTGTCTCTTGTTTTGGGAGGAGCAGAAGTCAAGCTTGTCGATTTAGTTTCTGCATATGGAGTCTTCGCTAATGAAGGGATAAGAAACCCTTGGTTTTTTATCCAAAGAGTTGAATCATCTAATGGTCAGGTTCTGGAAGAAAAAAATGATAAGCCCGAACGTGTTCTTGATCCTCAGATAGCCCGGCTCGTCAACAATATGCTCTCTGATAATTCAGCCCGGGCTCCGGTATTCGGATATTCAAGTTCTTTGTATTTCCCAGGAAGAGACGTCGCCGCTAAAACAGGAACAACCCAAGAGAACAGAGACGCCTGGGTAGTCGGTTATACTCCTTCTCTTGTTACGGGTGTTTGGACAGGAAATAACAAAAATGAATCCATGACTAAAGAGGGCGCCGGTATAAGCGCCTCCGGCCCAATGTGGCATGAATTTATGGCTAAAGCCTTAAATACCCTGCCCAACGATAAATTCACTAACCCAGACCCCGTAACCGCTAATAAAGTGATGCTGGACGGCAACTATACTTATTTAAAAGATAATGGTTTATCTCCTGAATACCACGAAATACTCTACTATGTAGACAAAAGTAATCCTTTGGGCCCTATGCCTATAAATCCAGCTCTTGATTCTCAATTCACTAATTGGGAGTGGGCTGTTAAAAATACTTACATCCAGCCTACGCAATAATTATTTGAGTTACTTTTAAGTTTGCTTCTTTTAAGAGCTGTGACAGCTCTTTTATTTTTAAACTTAATTCCCCGGCTATTAATTTACTGCCTGTATTGATAACAACTTTGCCGTCTTTGGGATTATAAGAAGCGTCCCATTTAAATAGGTCCTTATATTCTGCAAAATATTTATCCAAAAAACTGCCAAAAATACGGCTTATGTCAAAGTTTTTTTCTCCCGACTTAATAAGGTTATCCCTCTTTTTATCCAGAGCGCCGTTAATAGAGTGGAACATAGCACTGAACTAATTTCTTAGTGGCATAATAAGATAAACTAAATCTTTTTTATCATCATTTGGCCTTATAACCAAAGGGCTTCCTTGTCCGGTAAATTCTATAACAACTTTCTCTGTATCCAATATTTTTAAACCATCAAGAAGATAATGAAAATTTAAAGAAACCTCAAAAGGCTGATTTTTAAGAGACGACTCAACTAGAGTTTCTATCTCTCCTTTATCCGAATTTTTGGCTAAAATAGTCATCTTTCCTTCAGAACAGTTAATTTTAATATCTGATATATTTGACGAAAATAAGCCGGCTATTCTTATTGTCTTGTCCAATTCATCTTTCTTTACCAGCACCCGAGATATAAATTTTTCAGGAATTACTTTTTTATAGTCAGGATAATTCCCTTCCACAACTCTTGATACCATTTCAAAGTCATCATTAGAAAAAGAAATCTGATTATCGCTGGTATTAAAGGATAAATCGCCTTCTAACTCCCCTGCTATTCTTATTAATTCTACCGCAGTATTTCTGGGAATAATAAAGGATTGTTTTTGAATGTTTTTAAAATCTACACTTTTTTCTGTCAGTCTAAAACTATCAGTAGCAGCAAATATAATTTTATCGTTATTAAAATCTATTAGTACTCCCGCCAATTCGGGTCTTGTTTCAGATACAGCGACTGAATCTAAAACAGTTATCAGCGAGTTCCTAAGAAGTTTAACAGGAATAACAGCCATAGGTTTAGATTTAATTTTTGGTATTATTGGAAAATCTTTAGCATCAAATCCCAATATTTGAGTTTTATATTTTTCAGAGTTTATGTTTAAAATATTGTTTTTATTTGTAAGTAAAACCTTATCATCTGTTATATTTCCTATAAAATCTGAGATAATCCTCGCCGGTACAGCTATTTGACCTACTTCTTCTATTTTTGCGCCTACAATATAGTTTATCCCTATTTCAAGATTTGTAGCTGATACTTTAAGCCGTCCATTTTCAGTTTTAAGAAGAATATTGTTTAAAATAGGCAGAGAATTATTTTTAGAAACAACCTTTTCAACTAAACTAAGAGCTTTCTTTAAATTTTTTTGATTAACAGTTATTTTCATATCTTAGTAATTATTAATTAAATATTATTACTATTATTAAGCCTGTGGAAATGTGGAAAAGATTTTTATTAAGTTGTTTTTATTAAGCAATTTAGCCAATAATTAGTCCAACAAATTTTAAGAGGATTGTTAATATAGTATTAATTAATTCTGGATATAAATATGATAACTTTTATTTCTTAAATTTTACCAACAATTTATAAACTACTTATCAAATGAATTATAAACACGCTCTTTTATCAGAACTAACTCTTGTTTTAAGGGTTCATCTATTGAAACTTCATTTTTAATTTTTTCACAAGCATGAATTACTGTTGAATGGTCACGGCCGCCAAGTTTTTGTCCTATTTCCGGGAAAGAGAGTTTAGTTTCCTCCCTAAGCAGGAACATTGCTATTTGTCTGGGTCTGACGATCTCTTTCTTGCGGCTTCTTTTTACCAGATCAGCTAAAGAAATACTATAAAAATCAGCAACAGATTTAAGAATTGTTTGGGGAGAAGTTTTTCTGTAGGGAGTGCTTAAGTATGTATTAAGAATGTTCTTTACTTCTTTTAAATCTGGAACTCGGTTATAAATTTGGCCAAAAGCTACTACTCTGTTTAATGCTCCTTCTAATTCTCTGACATTTTTCTGGATGTGGGTGGCTATATAGGTAAGAACTTCTAAAGTAAGCTCATAGTTTCTTTCCATGCTTTTTAAATTTAATATCGCCAATCTGGTTTCAAAATCGGGAATACCTACGTCAGCGACCATACCTCCTTGGAAACGTGAACGCAAACGTTCTTCAAGAGCCGGAATTGTTTGAGGAGGCCTATCAGAAGAAAGGACTATTTGTTTGTTTTTACTGTAGAGCTCGTTAAAAGTAGAAAAAAATATGTCTTGTGTCCTATCTTTTCCGGCAATAAATTGGACGTCGTCAATCATGAGCAGATCTAATTTTGCATATTGAGTCTTGAGTTCCTCAATAGTTTTATTTCGAATTGCCTCTACGATTTCAGCGGTGAATCTTTCTGCGGGCAGATAGTAGACCTTTTTATCCCGATTTTCAGAAACTATCTTGTTTCCGATGGCCTGAAGAAGATGGGTTTTACCCAGCCCCACCCCGCCATAAAGAAATAGAGGATTATAAAGACGACCCGGATTCTTAGTTACAGCTGAAGCAGCGGCGTGAGCTAATTCGTTATTAGAGCCGACGACAAAGGATTCAAAAGAATATTTCCGATTAAGATTAGTAGCTTTGTCCAAGTCTTTATCTAACTCTGACTCGGCCTTATTTTCTAATTCTGTATCCAAGCTCATCTTAGAAAGGTCTTGCCTCGCAAGCTCTATCTTAGGACGGCCAACCATATATTTTATTTCTCTGATTTCCGGAGTGAGACCTCTTAGGGATTGAAGGATTTTTTTATTAAACTTGTTCTCAAGCCATTCCTTTATAAAACCATTAGGGACACTAACCACAACAGCATTACTGTCTTTAGACAGTATTGAAGTGTTTCTAAACCAGGTAGTAAAGTTAGCCTTAGTTAAAGACAGCTCCATCTCCCCTAATACCGCTTTCCAGAGTTCTTCGTTGGTCATGAAATTATTTTAAGTTAAAAAGACAAACTGTTCAAAAAAAACGTGCATACATTGTGTATAACAAGTGGAAAACATTAATACAATATTGACCCCGCCGTTGAAGAGCAGTGTAATATTTATTTGGTTCAAATAAGGTCAGTTAAAATAAAAATTACTAAGTTATAGATAGCATCTGATGCCATTTTTAATGTTCTGCTCTTCAACGGCGGGGTTGACCAAGACTGCATAAAAAAGTATACTAAAACTTATGAAATCTACACTATATAGGCCAAAAAAGAAGAAAAGAAAAGTTAAACATGGTTTTCTGGGAAGGATGCAAACTAAATCTGGGCGAAATGTTGTGACCCGGCGAAGAAGAAAGGGCAGGAAGATGCTAAGCGTTTAAATATTTAAACATTTAAATATTCAGCATGGCTTTGAATAAAAAAAACCGACTGAAGAAGAAGAGAGACTTTGAGAATGTTTTTAAAAAAGGGAAAGCTGTCAAAGGCAGTTTTTTATTTATTAAATACAGAAATAATGAATTGGGTGTGCCCCGTTTCGGTTTTGTAGTATCAGCCAAGATTGCCAAAAAAGCAGTTGAAAGAAACAGGATAAGGAGAATTCTTTCCGAAAGTATCAGGGATAAAGTTAAAAATTTAGGCGGTTATGACATTATAGTGTTTGCAACGAGTAAAATGACTACGGGGCACGAAGAGGGCCTCGTAGATGATTTTCTGGGGGTGCTCAATAAAATTCAATGAAAAAGGCAGTAATCAAATTGATAAAATTATACAAAGGAGCAATTTCTCCGTTTTGGGCCGGCAATCCTTTTGGAACTCTTAACTCTTCTTGCCGGTTTTACCCTACGTGCTCTGATTATGCCGTTGACGCTGTTTTTAAGTACGGAATTTGGAGGGGAACATTAAAGTCAATAGGCCGGGTCTTAAGATGCAATCCCCTTTTTAAGGCCGGGATAGATGAAGCTTAAATATTTGAAACATGGGAACATTATTTACTGAAATTTTATACCGCCCGTTGTTTAATGCAGTTGTTTTTCTCTATGACATTTTGCCGGGTCATGATTTTGGCTTGGCTATAATTGCCCTCACAACTTTGATAAGAATAATATTTTTTCCTTTGTCTATCCGGACAGTCAGATCCCAAAAGGCAATGAGCCAGTTAAATCCGAAGCTACAGGAAATTAAGGAAAAATTTAAAAACGATAAGGCTGCTCAATCGGCCGAAACGATGAAACTTTACAAGGAAAACAACATTAACCCTCTGGCTGGGTGTCTTCCCCTTATAATCCAACTCCCAATTCTGATTGCTTTATATCAGGCTTTTATTGCCGGATTGAAACCAGAAAGTTTGAGTATGCTTTACGGTTTTGTCTCAAATCCTGGGATAGTAAATAAAATATCATTTGGTTTTATAGACATTACTTCCAAGATGCCTATCATGGCAATCTTTGCTGGAGCGGCACAGTTTGTCCAAGCATGGGTTACTAAGGCACAAAATCAAGGCTCAAGCCCTAATAAAGAAATGGCGGCTTTGAATAGCCAAATGTTGTACTTTTTCCCGATTATGATAATAGTTATTGGTTGGAATTTACCGGCAGGTCTGGTATTATATTGGATAACAACCACATTTTTTTCAGTCTTAGAACAATTATATATAAAATACCGTGGATAATATAATAGATCAAAATAAGGAAAAAATTGCCTCAACGATAAAAAAAATCGTTAGTTTTATGAACCTTGATTGTCAGGTAGAAATTCAGGAAGAAAGCGGTTCCGAATTAAAGACGACGGTAGTTTCCGTATATACCCCCGATAATGTCAGGTTTATTATCGGCAAGAATGGCCAAAATCTTAAAGCTTTTGAACATTTGGTTAGAGCAATGCTTTTGAAGAATAAGGATAGCAGGAATATTGTTGTAGACATCAATGATTATAAAAAATCCCGAGCATCTTTCGTTGTTGAAGCAGCTAAACAAGCGGTATCCAGAGTAAGAAATACCCAAAAAGCAGAAGTCCTTACCCCCATGTCGGCCTATGAAAGAAGAATAGTTCACATGGAATTAGCTGCTTACCCCGATGTGGCTACGGAGAGCATCGGAGACGAACCTCAAAGGCGGATAGTCATTAAACCTTATCCATAAAAATCGCCCGACCGGGCGATTTTTATTTCTTTAACATGTAGAGTTTATTATCCAAACTGTTGAGAATGACAACATAGTCATCCAGACCGGAAAGGAAGAGCTCGGCTGTGTTTATTCTGGAGGTCGGTGAAGAAAGAAGTTTTTTGGTTCCATCCAGGCTGATTTCATAAAACTCATCTCCAGAGGCCGAAGTTCTGGGCACTCCGCAAACGACCGTTTTGTCGTCTATACTCCAGTCGCATTTTGATGCAGAGGTGGCTACGTTCAGGGGTGTTTCGGATTCAGAAGAAATATCTTTATAGAACAAATCAATTCCCGACCCTGTTTTTTGTGAAAATAGAACCCGTGAGCCATCTTTAGACCAATTAACTTCAAGTCCGTCTCTTGAATCTAGTATTTTTTTAATTTCTCCTGCTTTGGATAAGCTATACAATTCAGAACCGCCTGTAACTTCAATTTTGAAAGCGAGTAGGTCATCAGAAGGCCAATAGACTTCAGCATTTTCTAAACGGCTTGATAAAATCTTTTTGAAGGAACTTCCATCTGGTTGCGATATGAAAATGCCTCGTGAGCCATCCTTAGTTCCAAAATAAGCTATCTGGCTTCCATCAGGAGAAAAAAATAGAGATTTAATGTCTGTTCCAAGGTCAACAGAAGCTTTTGTTTTGTAGCTAAAGTATTTATAGTGATTTCCTTTAACGGAATAGAAAAGAGATACGACTTCTTTTCTCAACGGCGACCAGATTGTTTTTATCAAATTCTGTAAAGGTGTATCAGAGACTGATTTTTCTCGGAGGTCGTTTAGGGTAACCTCAAAAACCTTTCCGGTGCCGTTTTCATAATAAAGAACACTGTCTTTTTCTTTCGATATGACAGGAGATATCGCCTTTCTTTTACTCAAAGCAGACAATTCTTTTCCCCTAAGCAAGGCTTCTGGGGAGTTATTTGTATCTTGATTGCTGAATTTATCTAAAATATTTCCATTAGAATTTGGTATAGGAGTTCTATGAAAATCTGTCTGGCTTATCAAATAGCCGGATAAGAAAGCTACCAGAGATAAAGATATTGCCGTTAGTGTTATAGTGAGTTTTTGATTCATGTTATTTTGTGAATTTAAATGTGGAGAGAATATCAAAAGATACTCCGCCATTGGTGAGATTATAATCTGCAGATAGATGAAAGATGTAGTCTCCTCGATCAATCACAAGGTTTTTCGTCTGGAGTTCTCCTGCGATACCTTCAACGATCTTAGCCCTGTATCCCTCAAAACTCAAAGGCCGTTCTCCCGGAGAAACATAGAAATATTCCTCACTCTTTTTACTAAGACTAATCAGCACAACATCGCGGTTCATCTCATTATACGCCCCGCCATTTTTAGGGGGTCTCTCAATGGTTACTTCATGGCTTGAGGAAGTTGGTTCTCTTAATTCACAACTACGATTATCACAATAATCCGTAGTTGTAATTGAATAGTTCGGCGGATAAGAAATAGAGTAGCCATATTGGGTATTGGCATATGTTTTCCAATCAGACACACTATCATTTGGTATCCGTATCTGCCAATACCGGATACTGGCGTATAAAATCCCGGCGATAATGAGGACTGCTGCTAAAATAAATATTTTTATTTTCATGTTAATTAAAGCATGCTCATTTTACCATCTTTATGGCAGATTTGGCCATCAAGGCTTTTTGAGCTAATGAAGTATTGCCACTTTGCTGAGCATGCTCAACATTAGCCGCGACATTAAAGGCCTTAGAAGCAACTTTTAATTCAGCTGATACTGGTGAGGGAATCATGGCTGCTATCTTCAACCCTTTTTGAATCTTACCCATCAGTTTAGGGCGAGAAGCAATAAAACTCCAAGTTATCATAACCGAACGCAGGGGGAGGAAATTAAGAATTGGAAATGACTCAACAAATAAAGCCCCGATAAGTTTTTGCCACTGTTTTCTGGCTGCTTTGGAAAATCCCAAAGCTATAAACAAAATGAAATCAATGACTAAACCCGTAATCCAGCCGATAGTGCCAAATGTGAATATCTCGATTGCGTCAGCGATAACACTAAAAAACATGGCAAATATAAATATTCCCCAGCCCATCTTTGCCGGCTCCTCGGACTGTTTTTTATTATTTTCTTTTTCTTGTGCCGATTCATTTTGAGAGACAGCCCTATCCGACTCAAGCTGTTCTTGTTGTTCCAAAATCCGTTCCAATCTTTCTTGCTTGGACTGGTTAGCGCTACCTGGCTCAAGCCCCTCCTGTTGTTCCCAGATCCGGTCCAACCGGGCTTGTTTCGAATTTGGATCTAACGCTGATTTCTTTTCTTCTGATTCTAATCCCATGGTTATCCTCTTAATTTAGCCCACTCCTCTTTTGCCTTCTCTATCTCAAGTATTTGGCGAGGGTCAGAAGTAATTATTTGGTCTTCGGCATAAGAAGCGACAACACGGATTCCAATATGGTCTTGTCCCAAAAAGAATAATCCGAAACCTACCCGTGCTTCCAGTAGATAATATTTTTCTGCATCGGTAAGGTTGAACGTTTGTTTTACTATCTCAATTGATGACGGCGATTGTTTCATCAGAACCTGAATGGAAGAGTTGCTTAAAATAGTTTTTCCTTGAGGAGATGCTAAGAAGTCGGGTATGTCTTGAGAAATTGTTGTAAGTCCGGCGTAATATTTTCTGGCTCTCTTGGCAATGTTGGAAAGAAAGTTGGCACCCAGTTCATATTTCATTAGCCACCAGGCTTCATCAACAACCAGGATGCGCTTCTTCAAGGTTCTTCTTATTGTTACCCACATATAATTTAAAATCAGGTACATGGCAATCGGTCTTAGTTCTTCTTCCATTTCTCTGATGCTGAAAGTTATGAGCTGATTGTCCAAAAATACGTTGGTGGGCTTATTTAAAAATCCGGAAAAAGTTCCCTGTGTATATTTCTTTAATCTTATAGCCATTGATTCCGCCCCGGTTAGTCCCTCCATTATGCTTTGAAGGTCGGAAAGTAATGGCGGAGACAATTTAGAAAAATCTGATTCAGGAGTGATGTCTTTGATAGCATAAGTTTGGATAAGGGCTTCATCCAAGACGGCCGCTTCTTCGGGAGTTAATTCTCCCAGGATAAGCCTCAAAAGGCCGGTAAGATCCAGAATATGCGATTTGAAAACATCTGATGGAGATTCATCAGGTTTTGGAACCGGCAAGTCAAAGGGATTGATGTGCTGGTCGGAATTGATAGAAATTTTTATTGAAGATCCGCCAATTGTGTCTGAGAGGTACTTATACTCATTTTCTGGGTCAATAATTAAAACCTGAGTTCCAAAAAGCAAGCTTCTTAATATCTCCAGTTTTACGGTGTAACTTTTACCTCCTCCGGATTTTCCGAAGACCACGGCATTTGCATTCTCCAGATTGAATCTGTCAAAAAGAACCAAAGAGTTGTTGTGTGTGTTTATTCCATATAGAATTCCTGAATCGGAGGTCAAATCGAAAGAAACAAACGGGAACAAAGAAGAAAGGGGCTCTGTGTTTAAGGAAGTATGAACATTGAGCCGGTCGTCATTAATAGGTAGTGTTGAATTAAAGCCCTCGTTCATCCTGAAAATGGCAGGTTTTGGGAAAACCAACTGATATTCCAGAAGGCCTTTTATTTTATTTTCAGTTTCATCCAGGCTTTTTACGCTGTCTTCATAGATGGTGATATAAACTCCAAGCTCAAAAAACTTATCTGTCCCCTGCTGAAGTTTATCTCTAAGCGTCTCTATGTCCCCGATGCCAGTTTCGAGCATAGGATCGCGAACCTTTCCTTTTGATGCTTCTTCCATGACTTGTGACTGGAGCCGGGCCAGCTGGTCCCTCAACTGTTTAAGGACGGTGGCTGTGTTTTTGGGCAATATAAAAATTGAAATATCTAAAACACGATCCAGATTTATTATCGGTGAGAACCAATTAGTTTGAAGATAGCGGGGATAAGTGGCTAAGAATATAGTCCGGGCATACTTGTCCCCTATTTGAAAATAGTTGGGTGAAACACTGAAAGCCGAAGGGGCAAACAGTTCGTCTATTTTTTTGTTTTGCTCTCGTTCCATTTAAAAATTTTAAATTAAAAATTACTTCAGATCCAATGTTTTAGCTTCTATATTCTTAAAGTCGCTCTTTGATGAAGGGTTATATAATCCGTAAAAAAGATTCATCAAATCATCTTTCTCAAGTGTCCTTGCTTTAAGCCCCATTCCAATCAAACCGTCGAAAATCAGTTCGGTTCTTTGGAGAAGCTGGCTTTTGTAGGTTTCCAATTGTTCGGGCGTGAGCTCTTTCATAACCGAGGATGGTTTAAAGATGCTCTTTAAACTCTGGGTTATTCCGGATTTTGACGGCGCTTCAAAAACATAGAAAGGCACAACAAGATAGAATTTCTTGGACATGATATTGGAAAGATCGGAAAGCTCCCCGACAAATTTGGAATATTCTGCGGCCTGTATTTTTAGAAGCTCGTTAGTCAGTGTATTCGAAGTTTGATCAATCAGCTTAAGATATTCGTCAATATTTAATTTTCTTGAATGTACGACTATCTGAAGCGGGAAATCTATAGAATTTACAAAGCGTTGGAAGTTTTGGAGAATAGCTATCTGTTCTCCTTCGAACCGTAACTCAAAGTTAATCGCCGAAACCTCTATTACAGCTCTTAAGGAGCCGTTTTTGAGCAAAACGATGTTGTCTATTATATTTGCTACTGCTACTAATTGTTTGGTGGATTGAACGGCCATGTTATTTAATGTAGTTTTTAATACCTTCCCCATCCTCTTTCTTAAAGATGTATTTTTTAGGATTGGCAAAATAAGAAAGTCCATAGCTGGCGTAAACTATAAGAGAAATGCCGTCTATCTTTAAAAAAGCCAAAGCCAGAAAAATACCGCCGACGGGTACTGCAAGAATAAAAAATAGAACGCCTTTTACTATCATATAAAGCAAGAATACAAAAGCCACTCCTCCGGCAATCCAAAGAAACTGCTGAAGCGTGAAAGGGCCTACTATTTTGGTCTCGGTCTCAATAAATTGTGGCAGTTGAAAGCGCATTTTTATTTTGTAACTCTATGGTTGTAATTCTTTTAATTTACGCTCAAAATCTTGGCGGGTTTTTAAATTCCTAAAATTATTTGGAAGGCCTCCCCTTAAATCAAGATCCGAGATCTTGTTTTGTATGTCTTCATATTTTTTCTTTGTTTCCTCATATTCTTGTCTGCTGATCGTCCCTTGATCCAACGATTCTTCTGCAGTTTTTAACTGGCTACTTTTATCAAAAAATTCAAGATTTGTTTTGAGATATTCAACGGGATTTTGCGGCGGAGCTTGTGGTGGCCTTGTTCCAGCCACCAAATTTTGGCCTCGCAAGTCAACCACATTGTTTGGATTAACACTGGCTCCGCTTCGTGGAGGTGTCGGCGGTGTAGGAGTGGGTGGAGCAAAACCTGGCCGTCCTTGGAAATTTCCACTTCCGCGGCCGAATCTTGCTTGATCGGATAGCGGTGTGGTTGGTCCTGGGCCACCTCCAGTATTTCCACCTCCACCAGTATTCCCACCGCCTCTTGGCGGTGTTTCTTCCTCTTCATCACTCAAACCCAATTCATCTTCCGTCAAATTTTCATCGCTACTTTGTGCCTGATCATCATCTTTGGCTCCTGCCAAATTATAAAGATAATCTTTCTTTTTATCTCCGCTAATGGCTGTTCGCAGGTTAGTAATAATTTGATTTCGGAAGCTTCTCTGCGCTTTCGGACTACCGAAAGTTAGTTTTCTTTGAAGGGCATCTCTAAATTCCTTTTTATCCCACACGATGATTGGCATATTGGCAATATCCTTTGCGTCCTTAATATATCCGTCATATAATTCTGATTTATTATCCTTTGTTATGGGTTGTTTGCCTGCTTTTATTCTTGCCTCGTTTGTCTTTTTCATTACATCAGCATTGCTCATGTTATAGTCAATGACTAAGTCGGGTCTGGTCTTACCAACATCCTCCAAAAAGCTTTTACCATCTGCAGTTGTGTGGCCACCAAAAAGTTCCACGCCTCTGTTGAATTCTGTCTGACCAAACTTTTCGTTAGACATGAGCTTAGCGTCAGATTGAATGTGTTTATATGTTTCTCGTCTGCCGGGAAGTGCTCCTGGCCCAGTGTTAGCAAAGCTACCCTGACGAGAGGCAAAGTTGAGGATATTGTCAGCACCAACATCAGAGAACTTAGCCTCTTTAGCAGTTTTAATAAAGTCTTGCAGGGCGTAGGGATTAGATGATAAATCGCTAACTGTTTTTGCAAAAGTTGAATCATCAAGTTTGCCCATTTTAGCCGCCATTTTTCTATAAGCATATGTTTCGGGATTGGTAGCATTTCCCTGACTAGCTCTAGCAACTATATCATTGACATTAGTTTTCCCGGTATCATATCGGTTTTGAATAAGGTCATACTCTTTTCCGGCTCTATCAACAAATTCTTTCTGAGTTTTGTAGTCGCCACCTCTGACCCCAAAGAGTTTTCTAGATGTTTCAAGTCCTGTTGGCGGACCGCCGAATATCCGACCCAATCTTCCTTCGCCGGCTGCAATCTCTGCCTGTTTTTCTTTTGCTGCTTGTCCTAATCCCCTTAGGCCAGTCCAGTTTGCAGCTCTGTTCCGTGCCCATCCTGCTACACTCACTACTCCGGTTCCGGAGAACATGGAGGCCTTCATCGCGACGATTGTTCCGCCGATTAGAAATATACCCGTCATAATATACATGAATACCATCTGAAAAGTGAAAGGAATGTTTTCGCCTAAAGGTTGACTTGCTGTCTTATCGGCGATGGCAGCCATGACTGCACCTTGCTGGTCTAAGAAATAAAGACCGAAATAAAGAAAGAACAGAAAAACTGGAAGAAACATATTCCAGCCGATAAAAGTGCTCCACCATTTTTTGAACATTCCTTCTCCGGCCGGAAAAATATTCATTATCCAGGCAAGCGGCGAGACCACTAATAGCGCCCACAGAATAGGTATCCTGATGAATGCGAATATGGCCGCCGTCAAGATACTGAATAAAAAAGTTATTGCTAAAACATCAGCAAATATTAAGGATATCAAAGCTCCGAAGATACCTTGATCTATTGCTTGAGAGGCCGTTGCCGCACTATTTTTAAGTAGAAAAGAAGGATTCAATGCTTCCCCCAACCTACCAGACATGTCACCTATTGGGGTAAGGAAAGTATTAGTTAAAACCTGTGTGCCCTGAATGACCATAACTCCAAGAACCAAACTGAAGTTGATAAGCAGGGCTGTCATAAGAAATTTTCCAAATAATGCACGAGCATTATATTTTGCCGCTCCCGGAAGAACATCAAAGATAGTGGCAAATGCCATCATAATGAGAGCAACGATGAAAAACATATTGGCAAAATTTCTCATTATTTCCCAGCTTTTCTGGATGACTGGAATTCCAGCGGATGGATAAACCGGGATATTTATAACCCACTGAAGAAGTCCCGCCATTACTGCCATGGCTTTTCCGAGTATTGTAAATATCAGGTAAACAAAAGAGGATGTTCCCTCCATGACACATTGGGATATAGGATCCCAACCTAAAATGCAGGCCTTTGCCGGATGGGTTGGAAATAAAACCAAAACAACCGCAAAAAGAATTGCTAAGTAATATTTTTTAAAGTTTTTATTAATTATCCCTCGCATTTTCATTGAGTTTTGATTTTCATTGAGGTTTAACCTCAATGAAAGGTTAATAACTTCCGGCCGGATCTCCGGGATTAATGGGGGCAACCCAGCTAATTCCTACTTCGTTATTTGGTGGTCCTGGATTCCATTGCGGGATATTGCCGGGGACGGTTTCAGGAGGGACAGGAATTTCTGGACCCCCTTCGTTTCTAAGAATATCCACTTCGGAATGATCAGGAGAATAAGAAACAATACCAGCTGCCAGTCCGTTACAGTTACCGCTGTGGGGGGTGGTTAAGTAACCTCCTCCCTCGCCCCTTAAAGCCCAGGCCACGCGTTTTGTAATTTCAAATGCGCCACAATTACCGAGGATGCTTATACCGTTATTGACGACATAAGTTTTCACCGCAAAAACTAAGGCAGCGTGATTAGGGGCAGTGCAGGCTTTTGCAGTGGGGACGTCAGCACAAGTTAAACCACCACCAGGGGGCAGTAAGGGATAAGGATTAAATTCGGCGGGAGGAAGTGCACCAGGAGGCAGCGGATTTTTGATCGCATTCATGCATGATTCAGTACACCTACTATAAGGGTATGAGTTCTTGTTAAATTCCTCTCGAACTAGTTCGCAATAACTTTTGCCACAAGCATCATCATGGTGGCCAAAAAGGTTAGCGTGGCCGTTACATCCCGGGTGTTCTACGGGAAAGTTAGTCCAAGCTTGCGGATACTTATTTTTAATCCACATACCGGCATCGGGGCTGATATTATTTTCAGCCATGCAAAATTCCTGTTTGTATGAGTCAGCCGTTCTTTGAGGTGACGGAATACTAAAGTCGGTATTATCTCCAGGTGCTTCAGCTAAGTCAAATATCTTTTTTACTACCAGGGTGACCACTGTGCCAATGGCAGAATTTGCAGCCGAGTCGTCTGATGCTGCAAGAAATTTAGTGGCACTATCTAAGGCGTTAGTCACACTCTGACCTACTATTGACCCAGGAGTCTTTATGTTTCCGGGAATGAGACATTGATTGGCTACGATAAGGTTACAGTCCTTTTCAGGGCCTAAGACCCCCTGTCCAGCAGTGGCTTTAGCTGTGTTGCTTTTGTTTGCAAGAGCTCTTTGTGCGCTGACTTCATCAAGAGATTGGAAAAGCGAACCGTAATAGTTGTTTTGCGGTTCAAGCATTCTTGACCAGGCGGCCCAACCGCCATTTCCCGAAAAATCTTTTTGATAGTCGGCTATATTAAAAGTTGCAGGCATGGTGCAATTTGACCTAACACTAAAAGGATCAAGGTTGTTGGTTCTAGTGTTTTGACCCGGAAGATCGGCTCCTTTGCCAGCACCAAATAAACTTTTAAGGCTATCGCTAAAATAGCTGCAAAGAGTAGCTTTTCCCAATTCTGCTCTGAAAATACCCTCGCCTTGATATTGGGAGTTGGTGGTGAAATTTATCCAGTTTTGAATAAAGCCCGGTCCGCCATTAGGGCCACTCTTCTGAATCTTGGCAAGAATATCATTTGTTAATCGTTGAATAGCTACAGCGGCAGCAACCCTACCCGCGATCTTGAGTGCTTGTATAGCCCAGTTGGATGCGCCGTAGTCACTCCCGGCGTTAGCTGTTTGAGTTGTTGAAACCAAAGAAATACTCAAGAGAGCTATTACAAGCAAACACGGCAGGATTCTTTTTCTATTAGCCATTAGTAAGGGAGACGATTAAGTTCCACAAGGCCCCATCTGGCGGTTTTAGATTATTTTCTTTTATTCTTTGAACAATAGTTGTGAGTATCGGCCTGACATTCTGATAGAGAGATATTAGATTGCTTAAAGCGGCGGCACCTTTTATCGGGTCGCTATCAGTTTGGGCTAATGCTTGGTGGCTGATTATAAGTTGTCTTAAGTCATCTATGATTTGCTGATGGACATCAGTCCATGAAGGAGGCACAGGCAGAGCGGTTACTTCGTTTAATATATTTTTATAATTGACGGCTTTGGTGTTGAAGTATATTTGACTATCGGTCAGGAGTTGTTTGTCGTTAGTTTTAAATTTAGTGAATTTCTGCGCTACTACTTGAGGTTCGTTTATAAGTGGTGCCCACAACTCTTCTTGAATGATAAGCCCCAACGCATTTACATATTTCTCTTGGTCGTCCTTAGTATTAGAGGAAGTAATAGTTTTGGCTATCTGAATATTATTTAAATCAAGGGCTTTGGCACTATCGAACATTGCCGAATCGCCAATATCAGTAAGAGCTTGGTTAGATTTATCAGGGTTACTATTGTCGATGGCACCAGCATAAAAACCGGAAACCATGAGAGTGCTTACTTGGTCGGTAATATTAACATTAGAACCGTTTTGCGGTAATAGGTCATTTGGGCCGGGCTTTAGAGGATCATGACCTGACGCAACTTCTTCGCCGTCTTTATATCCATCTCCATCCGTATCGGGATTGAAAGGATCTGTGTTCCAAATTGCTTCATCGCGATTACTAAGTCCGTCGTGATCCGAGTCGGTATCAGGGTTTGGCAAGGGTGTTTGTAAGCCTATGACCGCAACGGAAGACGCTTTGTTGCTCAACGAATTGAAAACACTGTAAACTGAAAACAGAGCAATTAATGTTAGAAAGCCGAAAAATATTTTAATCTTGTTTGGCATATAAGAAATTTTTAAAAGATAACCCAAAAATTGCCAAGGATAGCAATAAAATTGGCAAATCTCCTAACTTATTATACCACGTACGTTCTTTATTGGGCACAACGTCAGCTGTTAATATCTGGTAACCGCTGGAATCTGTTGATTTTATAATGTTTCCACGATTGTCTATGACATAGGAGCGGCCAAAATTTGAGGATGTAATTAGATATTTTTCATTTTCTGCGGCTCTAAACCGGGACATAGATAAAAGTTCTTGCTCTATCAATGGGCTGCCCCCGAATACTGCTAAATTTCTAAGGTTGATCATAAAATCAAACTCTCCTTCTCTTGATATCGATGGGGATATGACATCTGAACAGACCAGAAGTTTTATTTTGCTGTCTTTGTAATAAAGCACATTGCTTCCTGTCCCTTGGGTAAATTCGGCCTTGAAGCGTGTAAGATCGGTTTTAAAAAAAGGAGTTAAAAGCCGGAGCGTAAAGCGAGAAATATAGGGGAAATATTCTCCTCCGGGCGTTAACAAAAGCTTATCGTAAGAGCCGACAACTCCATCTTTGGAATCTATTAAAACAACTTTGGATTTTAATCCTCCCTTCTCTTGTATCCTGTCGCTGTCTATTACGAGAATATTTTTTTGGGACAGATTGGAAAAGTATTTTGGAACAGATGCTGGGTCCAGGAAGTTTAAGAGGGTTTTTGAGAAGTCTGCGCTTTCCGGAAAAACAACAAGGTCTGACTTTTTGGAGGCTTCTCGTAAGAGCTCGTTCTTTTTGCTGAAATCTGACAGGAAGTTTTCAGGAGCGACTGAAACGTTAACGGGATTTTTTGTTTGAACGATTGAGGCACTAAACTTGTTGTTTTGGTTTTGGGTTGGAGATAAAAAATCAAATAAAATAATGATAAAGATTGCAGACGACACTTCAATCGAGTATATAGTTCTTTGTTTTCCCCGGGACTTTATTAATAAAAAAATCGTCGTGCCGATAAAAATTATCAAAAAATCAATACCGTAAATTCCCCAGTATGAAGCAGACTCTCTAAGGGGAACAATATTTACAAACAAGTAAGCAGGATTTCCGAAAGTCCAGTTAGCCCCAAGAGTGCCGCCGGAACCGTATAATAGAATTCCGACAAACCAGGTTCTCAGGTACTCAAGTAGAACGAAAGTTCCGGCATAAAAGAACGGCAGAAGAATGGGCCTTATTTTTTTAAAGTTATAGATTACACGACTAAAGAATCCCCAGAACAATGAAATGCCGGCCACTGTAAGGATAAAAGTCGGTAGTATGACCCAAAAGGCCAAGACGTTACTGGTAGTCCCAAGCAAAAGAGAAATATACACCGACGAGGACCAGAACCACCACAGAGTCCATGAGAAATAGATTAAACCAATGATAAAACCCGGCCAGAAACCGGAGGGACGCAGAAGAGTTACTTTTCTATAAATTTTGATAATTCTATCCATTGACTTAGTGATAGGTTCTCCGTTCTGATATTGGGCTCAATACCTACCTTCTCAAATATCTTGAGCATGTCCTCTCTCATAATACCAAAGTTTTTTGCCAAGTTATTAACTAACTGTTTTCTTTTTTCAGAAAAACCTGCTTTTATCAACCGGAATAATTTACGAGGTTGAACCTCCATTGGAGGTTCAACCTCAAAGACCCTCGGTTTTAGTTTTATTATAGCCGAATCAACATTTGGCATCGGCCGGAAACTTCCTCGGGAGATGTAGCCAATAATTTTAGGTTCAGCGTAGAATTGAACTGATAAGGCAAGCAGATTCATGTCGGGCGGTTTGGCCACAATTCTTTGGGCAACTTCTTTTTGAACAGTTAAAACTATTAACTTTGGTCTGGGCCACTTTTCAAAAATCGTCCTTAACAGGTTTGAGGTAATATAGTAAGGAATATTGGCAACAACCTTATACTTAACATTCCCAGAAGCCTTGCTTAGGAGAATACTGTGGTCGAGCAACACCCCGATGTCTATTTTTAGGATGTTACCTTCCACTATCTCGACGTTAGAATCTTTAAACTTTTCTTTAAGTGGCTCAATGAGCCTGCTATCTTTTTCAATTGCCACAACCCAGAAAGCTCTTTCAGCTAATTTTTCTGTTAAATTTCCGGTTCCAGGCCCCACCTCCAGTACGACATCTTCTTTTGAGATTTCTGCTACTTCAACAATTTTATTTAAAACTCCTCGATTTATTAAAAAATTTTGCCCCAGTGATTTCTTAGGTATTATATGTTTTGAATTAAAATATTGCATTTTATATAGTTCCCAGAAGCCTTGCTTAGGAGGGATCATCCAAGCCAGATTGATGCAGCCATTCAAAAATATCATCTCTGGGTGAAAAGTTCTCTGGAAAAATATTAACCAACTCTTTCTTATTAAGGATTGCTGATTGTTTTCTATTAGATCCTACCCAATCATTAAAGCTGGAATATTTGTAATTTTTAGCATATTCAAATGCTCCTCTTTTATCAGCAATTCCTTGTTCCCTCCAGTTCGGCTGGACTAATTTTACCGGATTTAAATGAATATAAGAGAAAAGATATCTGGCCTGCGTATCATTTGCTACGTGTACTGATTTGAATTTACCCTCAAAAAGAGATCCAGTTCGCTCATACTTGGTATTAAAATATTTGGCATATGCGGTGCTGGTTTTTAACATAAACAAAGTGGCCGCGTTTCTGGTACTATTGTTATCCAGAAGCCTTGCTTCGGGGATTTTTATATACAAGTGAAAATGATTCGGCATTAAAACCCAAGCACAAATGGAAATAAGCGGTTCTTCCCTATCAAAATCCCAAGCATCTATTTTTTTATCAATTATATCAGTTCTAAAATTAATGTTCTTGCTTGAATTGCAGAGAAATAGAATTTTTGAAAAACGATCGTAGTCCTGATCGTCGAGAAAAATATTCTGTTTACTATTGCCTCTATTGTAGAAATGATAGTATTCTCCTTCCACAATTGAAATTTTGCGAATTCCCATACTGTTCTTATATTACTAATTCTTCTCCTAAGCAAGGCTTCTGGGAAATGGAGGTTAGTAGTCAATGGTTTCGTCGTCGAAATAGTTACTTTCAAACAGGGGCTGGATTTTTAAAATTTCTTGGGGCATTTCGTATATGAATCGTGAGGGTAAGTTAGTTTGCGTTGAACCGAAAATATTGCGGTATTTAGCGTGAGTCAGAATCAAGCGGTCTTTTGCTCTGGTTATGGCTACATAACAAAGCCGTCTTTCTTCTTCTAACTCCAGTGGCGCCAGCGTGGCTCGACTGTGAGGGAAAAGACCTTCTTCCATTCCGGCAATAAAGACAACCGGAAATTCCAAACCTTTTGATGAATGAATTGTCATCAGAGTTATCCTGTCAGCCGTATCTTTGAGCTTATCGGTTTCCTGAAGCAGGGATATTTCTTCTAAAAATCTTTCGATCCCCTCTTCTCCTTTGAGCATGTCGTATTTTCTGGAAACGGTTAAAAGTTCTTTCAGGTTTTCCATTTTGTCTTCGGTATTATCGTATAATTCTTTTTTTGCGACTAACGCCTTGAGATAATCTTCGTAACCTACTCTTTTTATGACATATTTTATGACGGAGGTCAGATTTTTTTCATCCTTTTTTTCCGACAAATCGGTTAAAAGTTTTTTAAATTCGGTTAAAGATTTGGCCTGCTTGGTGTCGCCTTTTTCTTTGGCCAGTACTCCAATGGATTGAATCAGGTCTTTTTCGTTGATTGCGGCGATTTTATTAAAAGTTGTTTCTCCTATTCCTCTTGTCGGAACATTGTATATTCTTTCAAGGCTTATCAGGTCGGTCGGGTTTACCATAAATCTTAAATAAGACAAAATGTCTTTTATTTCACGCCTCTCATAAAATCTGATTCCGCCTACGATCTGATAAGGAAATCCTCTGGTGATTAACGCCTCTTCAATAGCCCTTGATTGGGCATGAGTACGGTAAAGAATGGTACAATCCTGTATCTTGTAGCCGTCTTTTTCTAATAATTCATCTATTTTGTCAATTATAAATTCGGCCTCGGCCCGCTCATTTAAGGTTTCTCTAACATAAATCTTCTCCCCTTTCGTATTCTCGGTCCATAATTCTTTGGGAACTTGGGTCTGATTGTTAGAAATTATGTTTTGAGCCGCAGCCAGAATATTTTTGGTGGAGCGGTAGTTTTGTTCAAGAAAAATAATTTTAGCGTCGGGATAATCTTTTTGAAAGTTCAAGATATTCCGGATATCAGCATCGCGAAAAGCGTATATGGATTGGGCGTCATCGCCGATGGCGAAAATATTTCTCGATTTAGCTGAAAGAAGGTTCACCAAAGTATATTGGTCGTGGCTGGTATCCTGGTACTCATCTACGAGGATGTATTTCCAGAAGTTTTGATATTTTTCCAAAACGTCAGGGTTTTGTTTAAATATTTTAACCGTTAAAACAATCAAATCATCAAAATCCAGGCCGTTCATTTTTTTAAGTTCAGCTTGATAACCGTTATAGACCCGAGAAACTATTTTAGTGAAAAATTCTGTCGGGTTGTAGTTCTCCGGGAAAATCAAATCAGTTTTAAGCTTGGAGATTTTGTTCAATATTAAATGCGGGTTATATTTTTTGGAATCTATTTCCAAGCCGGTCATCACTCTTTTGATCAAACTTAGCTGGTCATTGGAATCAAAAATTGAAAAGTTTGTTTTATATCCGAGAAGTAGGATTTCTCTCCTTAATATTCTCAAACATATGGAATGAAAAGTGCCCATTGTCGGCTGTGCCGATTTAATTTTAAGCAATTTATCAATCCTCTCCTTCATTTCATTGGAAGCCTTGTTGGTAAAAGTAATAGATAAAATGCTGTCGGGCTTTATTCCCTGTGAAATTAAATAAGCTATCCGATGGGTCAAACAGCGTGTCTTGCCTGAACCGGGACCGGAAATAACCAAAACAGGACCCTGGATGGCTTTTACGGCTTCTATCTGTTTTTCATTTAAATTTTTGAAGATTTCATCAGTCATGTTTACTGACCAGATTATCACATATTTATGAAGATGAGTAATTTTGAATAAAATTTTATTTAGTGTATACAGATATCAAGCCGTACTTTTAAAAAAGGAAAAACATGAGTTGCACATTTCTGGAAGATGCCGATGACGAACGCCATAAACTGGGTGATTTAAAAAAGGGAATCTTTATAACCCTTGCTTATTTTGCAGTTGAACTTACGACCGGTTATCTGACTAACAGCTTGGCCATGATTGGCGATAGTATCCACATGTTTGCCGACGGCATTGTTCTGATTTTGACATTCTGGGCCTATAGATTAAGAAGTATCCCGCCAAGAAATTCAGTTGTGGGCTATTTGAGCTTTGGTTTCCGCCGCTTAGAATTACTTATAATTATTCTCAACACTACTTTGGTCGGGATGGCGATATTTTGGATTATCAAAGAATCCTATCTGCGGTTAAGATTTGGGCATATTGAAGTTCTCGCTTGGCCCGTGTTTTTTGTCGGTGTTCTTGGGTTTTTGGTAAATCTGGCTGTTTTTAAAACTTTGAGTGTTCATAGCCACGAAGAGGAGGGAATCAAAAGCGCTATTGCCTGCGCTCTTACCGATGCTCTAAGTCCGATAGCAGTTATTATCGGATCAGTTGCTATTTTAATTGACCAACGTCTTTTCTGGTTTGACACGTTAGCCGCGCTTACGATTGCCGGTATGTTGGCTTGGAGTTTTAGAAAAACACCGCGAGTAATTTTAAACATGATCATGGAAGCCGTGCCGGTTGATATTGATTTTGAAGAAGTTGCGGCTTCAATCAAGAAGGTTTATGGGGTGGACGACGTTTTGGATTTGCACATAAACAAAATTGGTTCTGGTCTTGTTGTTTTGACCGGGCAAGTTTCTATAAAAAGCCATGTTCTTCATGACTTTGTTCCGGGCTTGATTAGTATTCAGCTTCAAGAAGAATTTCCTGAACTAAAAAATGCCCATCTTACAGTTGAAACAAGATGTTGTAGGGACCCTTCTTAGGAAGGGTTTTTATATAGTGGACCTAGGCAGAATTGAACTGCCGTCTCGACAATGCGAATGTCGCGTCATGCCACTAGACCATAGGCCCAAAAATAAATTAGTTTGTCAGGCTGCCGGGATTTGAACCCGGAGTCTCACCGACCCGAACGGTGCGTGTTACCGTTACACTACAGCCTGAAATTTAAACATAATACTTCTTCATCCTCTCTTTTTCTTCCTCTTCAACAGCTTTTTCTATTTTTTCTAATGATTTTTTCAATTCTTCCGGCGTTTTTTTATCAAGCTCGTGGATTCTTTGTTCCAGGTATTCTTTGGTGTTTTTATTTGGGTCGTCTATCACTTCGGCTAAGAGGTAATTTAAAATTAATCCAATCTTTGGTCCCGGCTTAGCATCAAGCTCCTTCATCACATCTTCTCCGCCGACCTTAAGCATTTTTACTGAAATCGGGTCATGTGAAACCTTGTCTATAATATACTGCAGATGCCTTAATTTATAGGGAACCGCTTTTGGTCTGCCTGAACCGATTCTGTCTGCTTCCCGGACCTTTATCAGGTCATTTATATTTTCCGGACCGACATTGGCCAATAGACGCCTGACCGATGATTCGGTTACTTCGCCAACATTATAGTAGAAAAGATGATAGCGGACTAATTTTATAACCTTTTCAGATGTTTCTTTGGAAAATTTTAAACGGTCCATTATTCCGGCGGTTATTCTGGCTCCGACAACATCATGGCCGTAAAAAGTAGAATATTTCCCGTCTCCTCTTTTGGTTTGGGGTTTGCCGATATCATGGAACAAAGAACCGAGGCGGACTTCCAAAGAATAATTTTTACCGGCCGCATATTTTAAGGCCAGAGTGTTGTGTTCCCAAACGGTATATATGTGATGAAGATTTTGGCCGACTCCGACTCCCTCCAGCAACTCCGGAACAATATGTTTGAGCAATCCTGTTTTGTAAAGAAGCATGATGCCATCGTAGGAATTTTCGGAATTAATAATTTTGACAAACTCATCCCGAATTCTTTCTTTGGAGATAGCCATCAGCCAGTCGGAGTTTTTATTTACCGCTTCCAGTGTTTTCTTTTCTATCTTAAAACCAAGAACTGTAGCAAATCGGGCCGCTCTTAACAACCTTAAGGCATCTTCACTGAATCTTTCTTCCGATTCCCCTACCGTTCTTATGACTTTAGATTTTAAATCTTTTTGGCCACCGAATAAATCTGTAATTTTTCCGTCTACATCAATTGCCATTGCGTTGACAGTAAAGTCTCGCCGCGAGAGGTCGTCCTCAAGTTTATCAGCAAACTTAACGCTATCCGGATGGCGTTTGTCTGTGTATTTACCCTCAATACGGTATGGCGTGACTTCAACAAGCTCAAGCTCGGGTTTTTCAGAACCGGCCTGCCCCGCTTTTGCCATCAAGGGCGGGGTTTTAATTGCCACCGTACCGAATGTGTTCTCATAAACATGCTCGGGGAATAGTTTTTGTATTTCTTCGGGTTTGGCATTTGTGGTGACATCCCAGTCTTTGGGCTCTTTGCCCAATAACAAATCCCGGACACATCCGCCCACGGCATAGCCCTGAAATCCGGCACTATTTAATTTTCTTATAATTTCTTGTACTTCTTTTGGAAGCTCCATTTTATTTTTATGCCCTCGCTAAGAGTCGAACTTAGATTTGAAATTTAGGAAATTCCCGTCCTATCCGTTGAACGACAAGGGCAAATTATTCGGTATCTTTTTAATTAAACACTGGATAATTTTAAAAATATTGCCACTTTTTCTTACCCTCAATCTGCAAATACCAAAAGGAGACCTTCCTATTGTCCCCCCGTCATTTAATCGCATTCTAATTTGATCAGAAGGACACCCTGTTATGTTTGACCAATGATTTCTACAAGTTTTCTCATCCATTCCAGTAAAATATCTTACAGTAACTATTAAATCCCCCCTCTTGGTCTCAAAAAGATTGCTTAGAATTCTAATTACCAAGTCAAGCATTTCAGGATTTGTATTTGTGAATGTGAACTCTTTTTTATTTCCTTCAGCCCAGTATAACATTGCAAGCACGCTTGCCCAATAACACCTATTTTGATCTGACAAAATATTCTCGGCTTCAATCATTGCTTTTTCCCAAGCATCCTCACTTCTTTTACGACTTCCTCCTTGCTTAGAACGCCATTTTTTGATATACTTTGATTGAATTTTGATTCCTTGAATATAGTGCCAAACAGTAGTTTTTGGTAGCGAGAAAAGAGCCATTAATTCACTTATGCTGTGTCCCGTCTTTCTTAATTCCTGAACCTTTTTGGTGGTTTCTATGGGGCGGTGCATCAATAAAAGTATATCAGTTTTAAATAGAACAAGCAAATCCTGCCTTGGCAGTTGCAGGTGTTCAAATGGGCCTGTAGTATAGCGGTAACACGGGATCATGGCATGATTCAGTCCGGGGTTCGACTCCCCGCAGGTCCACCAAGGTTCTATGATTAAATCTAAAAAATCTAAATCTGCTTGGCAATTTGCATTAATTAATAACAGGTTAACGGAGTTATTTTTTGATAACCGTAAAATTATGGGGCACTGTTATATCAAAGCTAAGGATTATAAAACAAAGGAAGAGAAAAAATGGATTTCTGAGGGCACTAAAAAATTAAACCTATCTTATTACAACGGCAAGTATAGAAACAAACTTAACGGTAAGTTAATGAAGACGGTGTCTAAAAAATTGCCAAGTCGTTAGGCGTTCCTATGGAAGAATTAGTGAAATAATTATGATTTCCCAAAAACTTAAAACCATATTTTATATCTCCATTCCTGTTTTTATAGCACATGGATTAGAGGAAATTTTTAACGGTTTTTATAATGTTGATTGGAGCTTTAAGCTTGTTTTTGGATTTCTGGAAACAATGTCTGTACCGCAAGCTACATTTATTGTTTTCCAAATAATGATCTGGTTAGCTTTCATAGTTTTTGCATTTTTGATTGCGAGCGAGAAATGGCGATTGCGGTTAATGCTACTTCCTGGACTAATTTATATCTTTGAACTCCATCATATTTGGAAAACACTAGAGTCAGGTAGCTATTATCCTGGCGTAATAACCGCAATCGTCTTTCCAGTCACTGGCTTTCTATTTTGGAAAGAATTATTAAAAAATTGGAAAAACCATGTTTAAAGTCATTGCATTTGCAAATACCCTCGCAATCATAGATTTAATACTCCATCCGCCTTTCCATTTGTGGATTTCAGTTGCGCCTCGTTCTTACGAATTAGCAATGAATTTGTTTGTTGCAGGACTCCACCTTCAAGTTACAGATTTTGACTCAAGTTTGACCCATATCGTACTCGGTACAATATGTTGAGGTGTCTGCATTTTGGATTCTTGGCGCGATGATTGCTTTGATTTACAATAAGCTTGCGAAATCCTAAATCTGCGGTGAGCCAGCTTCGCTGGCTTGAATGGCGGGTCAGTTTCCATCAAAGTAGGTTCGTCCAAGGTTCAGAATTTCCCACCAAAATAAAAAATTACCGTTTCCGGTAATTTTTTATTTTGAGATACATTTTTATAGCGCCTGCAATTCCTTGAGAGTTTTTTCATACAGGCCGACAGCTCTTTTGGCTTCGGTGTAACGAAGGAAATAATTGGTGTCATGAACTAGGCGGTTTCTTATTTTGTGGGCTTCCCAAAGACTGTCCAGGGTTACCAGCTGTGTTTTGTTCATATTCATCAACCTGTCACCAAGTGTCTCTCCCGGGAAGCCGGCACTTTTTATGAGTTCATCAACTAATTTATCGGCTTCAATGACAGCGAATTTCCATTCGCCTTCGCGGGTAGAATTAATGTGCTTTTCAATCTCAACCCAGCGGGCATTAGATGTCGATGTGGCCGGCTGTGGCGGAAGGAGTTCTTTCGCCAAGTCTATTTTTGTGCCCATCAGTTTGTTCATCTTTACTATCACCATTACCAGTAAAACTATGAGCAGGATGCTGATTCCTATCAGAATGAATTTTACAATATTCCAGTTTTGGTCCTGTCCGAATCCCGGGAGGTAATCTAAGGCTTGGGCAACTGTAAAATTTCCAATTTTAAAATCAGAGACGTGGTATAAGCCCTTGGCGGTGTTTTGTATCAAATTATCGTTATTTAATAATGGATCCATCTGTTATTTCATAGCTTGTTCAAGCTGGTAGGATACCCTTAAAATAGTTTCTTCGTCAAATGACTTGCCGATGACCTGAAATCCAATGGGCATTTTGCTTTTTTTACCGTTTCCACATGGAATTGATATGGCGGGCAGACCGGCAAGATTTACTGGAACGGTATAGACATCTTCCAGATATAAAGATAACGGATCGGACACTTTTTCTCCCAACTTGAAAGCGGCATGGGGTGCAGTTGGTCCGACAATGACATCAACTTTTTTGAAAGCTTCATCAAAATCTTTTTTAATTAAAGTCCTAACCTTTTGAGCTTTTAGATAGTAAGCATCATAATATCCTGAGGATAAAGCATATGTTCCAAGAATTATTCTTCTTTTTGGTTCAGCGCCAAGTCCCTCTGAGCGTGATTCCAGATATGTATCCAAAAGAGTTTTAGCTTCTTTGGAGGAGTGACCATAACGGATACCGTCAAATCGGGCTAAGTTGGAGGAAATCTCACAGGGATTAATTATGTAATATGTAGCAAGAGCATATTCAAAATTTGGCAAACTTATTTCTGTTATTTTGGCGCCTAACATTTCAAGTTTTGAGATAGTGGACCTTATCCTCTCTTCTACTTCCGAGTCCAAACCCTTTCCGAAAAATTCTTTGGGAACACCAACTTTCAGTCCTCTTATTTCTTTATCCAGTCCTTTAGTAAAGTCGGGAACTTCTCTTGACACTGTGGTGGAATCAAAAACATCTTGCCCTGAAATAACATTAAGAACCAAAGCGGCATCATAAACGTTTTTTGTCAGAGGGCCTATCTGGTCTAATGATGATGCCATGGCTATTAGGCCGTGCCTTGAAACTCTGCCATATGTTGGCTTCAAGCCCACCACACCGCACATGCTTGCCGGCTGGCGTATAGAGCCTCCCGTATCGGAGCCGAGTGCAAATACGCAAAGGTCAGCCGCTACAGCGGCTGCAGAACCGCCGGAAGAACCTCCGGGAATACGAGTTAAATCGTGAGGATTTTTTGTAGGTCCGAAAGCAGAATTTTCAGTGGAAGTTCCCATTGCAAATTCATCCATGTTTGTTTTTCCCAAGAAAGTTGTTCCTGCTTTTTTGAGGTTTTTGATTACAGTTGCATCATAGGCAGAAATATAATTTTTTAAAATTTTTGACCCGGCTGTGGCAATAGTTCCATCTATTAGAATAGCGTCTTTAATTGCACAGGGAACGCCGTAAAGTTCGCCTTTGGGCGGGTGTTCTTTGGGTTCTTCGAAAACAGAAAGGTAGGCATTCAATTTTTTATCTTCCTTTTTTATTTTATCGGAATATCTCTTAAAAATTTCTTCAGCCGTAAAATGGCCTTTTTGAAGACCATCTTTGAGGTCTTTAATTGTAAATCCCAAGTCCATTTTATTTGTGCGAGAGAACGGCTTTAACTTTTATAAACCTGCCTTCTTTGTGGGGTGCTTGGCCGATGAGCTTTTCGTTTAGATTCTCATCCATCTTAAACTCCCCTCTCGGTTCATCACTGCGGAATGAATCTACCAGACCGGTTGTTTGGTATAAGGGCTCAACTCCTGTCGTGTCAACTTCATTTAACTTATTGATGTATTCCAAAATTGAAGAGAGGTCTTTTTTGAGACTTTTCTCTTCTTTTTCGGTTAGTTTGATGCGGGCAAGTTGCGCAATATGCTTTACTTCTTTATCAGTCAACATTTATAAAAAATACCATGAAAAGACCCCTTTGCCACTATTGACCCCGCCGTTGGAAATAAGTGTAATTTTTTAACCCAGTACGTGGAAATGATTCCATAGCTTGTTTCCAACGGCGGGGTTGACTTTTATACATAAAAAGCGTATAATTATAATATAGTAATGGTACCTTAAATACCTGCTTTACGAAGACGGTTATAGCTACGAGGTTCTGATGAATCGGGATCTGATAGCTATGACCGTCACACCGATGGTCTAGTCGCCACATTTCGTGGCCCCTCGCCTAATAGGCAGGGAACAATTCCGGCTATCAGCCGGAGGAGCGGTACCATGAAGTACGCAAACATGACCTGGGGTACGATGGAGGCGGTGATTAACTTGGTTGGTGGCGAAGAAGGCGTTCAGCGCCTCATCGCTCGCGAGCTGGTGGTCGTCGAGAAGTCGAGCCTCACGTCTATCAAGACCGAATCGCGCGACTTAGCCACGTGGAAGACGGTCACTCTCGGCCTGCACAAGTCCCCGAAGAACTACCGCAAGGCCATGGAGAAGGATGACTACCGCATCGGCGACTACGCCGGTCAGATCCTGAACAAGACGGAGGTCTCCCAGACCGAAGTTGAACTGGACCTGGTCGTCGTGACTGTCGGCGAACTCGGCTTTAAGAACGGCGCGCGTCGGGACGTCCTCTACGCCAAGGCGTTGGAGATCGGTCTCCAGCTCTGTCCGGCGGAAGTCGGACCCGCCCTGCGGCTCCTTTACAAGGATCAGCCGCGCGGCGAATGGCTCCATATCGGGATGGAATCCATTACCGGTTCGGACGGCCGCCCGGGCGTGTTCGAAGTCGGCCACGTCGACGGCGATCGGTGGCTGGACAGTGTCTACGGCGGTGCCGGCCACGTCTGGGACGCTGACTACCGGTGGGTGTTCGTTCGTCCGCGCAAGTAGTCCTCGGATCTGAGGTCCTTGGATCTTGATTGACCCTTAGCCTTTAGTCCTTGGTCGGTTCTGGTGCCGTACGCAGAGGTGTGAAATTCTCACACCTCTGCGTACGGCACGTTTTAATTTCTGTGATATACTAAAATATGAAAGTAGGTGAATACGTGAGCGATTACGGTTTCTCACTGCCGAACTCAGTATCCATAGATCGAGAATATCCGAGATCATGGTTGAAGATAGAGTGGTCTATGCAGAAACTTCAAAAATTGAAGATACTTGGTATAGGGTGCTAAGGCATTATGATGCCGAATTTGATACAGCTCGGAGAGTACTCGATGGGCAGTGGCATGGGAGGCACTCTATACAGTACCGATTCGGACGGCAACCCGAACGTGTTCGAAGTCGACAACGACAACGACGAACGGTGGCTGAACAGTAACTACGGCAATGCCGACAACGTCTGGAACGCTGACAACCGGTGGGTGTTCGTTCGTCCGCGACCGCTTGCTTCACCATGCTGTCTATCGCCGGTTGTATCCGTTTTTTGACCGCACATTCATAGCCGATTCATATTCGTGTCAGCTCGGTAAGGGTACTCACAAAGCGATGAATAGGTTTAGAACTTTTGCGTATAAGGTTTCTAAAAACCATACAAAAACAGTTTGGGTGTTGAAATGTGATATCCGAAAATTTTTTGCAACAATTAATCACGAGATTCTTTTAGAAATTTTGAGAGGACATATTGATGATAAGGATATCATGTGGCTGCTTGGGAAAATAATTGGCAGTTTTAATGCCTCGCCGGGTATCGGTTTACCGTTAGGCAATCTTACCTCACAGCTTTTGGTAAATATCTAGCGGAGGTAGGACCATTTTTTAAAATCAGCCCCGACGTTTCAGTCGGGGCCCCGACACGTTGTCGTCGGGGTAGTATTTTAAAAAATGATCCTACGCAGCACGCATGGTCATACGACCACGGCCATGCGGCCACTGCTCGGCTACGCGCGGTTGCTGCTCGCCTACGGCGGTTGTAGAGGTTGTATCAGCTATTCTTTAACCATCTTTAGGAATTCTTTCTCGTCTATAATTTTAACTCTTAGCTTTTGTGCTTGGGCATACTTAGAACCCGGTTCGGAGCCGGCAACGACGTAGTCAGTATTTTTAGAAACAGAACTTGAGACATCGCCTCCCAGTTCTCTTATTTTATCCTGGGCTTCGTCACGGCCCAATGACTCAAGTGTGCCGGTCAGGACGAATGTTTTGCCGGCTAATTTGGTGGATTCTTTAGTTTCTTTCTCCTCTACTATATGGACTCCTGCCTTTTTAAATTTGGATAAGATGTTTTTGTTGTAAGGTTTTTGAAACCAGTCATATATACTTTGAGCCACTATGGGTCCGACATCAGGCACATTCTGAAGTTCTTCTAAGCTTGCTTCCCCTATCTTTTCTAATGTCCTGAATTTTTTGGCCAGAACAAACCCTGTTTCTTCGCCGACATGGTCAATGCCTAAAGAATAAATAAATTTATTCAGGGCAACTTTCTTTTTTGACTGGATTGCTTCCACGGCTTTTTCAGCTGATCTATCCGCAAATCTTTCCAGATTTAAAAGGTCTTCTTTTTTGAGGTTAAACAAATCTGCTGAGTCCTTGATTAATCCCGCTGTCATGAGTTGGTCTATTATACTGGGGCCTATGCCGGCCATATTCAGAGCCTTTCGTGAAGCAAAATGGTAAATTGCCTCTCTTTTTATGGCCGGGCAATTTTTATTCACACACTTGTAGGCAACCTGCTCTTCTATTTTTTCAATCGGTTCTCCGCAAACGGAACATTTTTTGGGCATGAGGAAATCTTTTTCTTTTCCGGTCCGTAATTCTTTCAGAACTTTTTTTACGTCTGGTATTACATCACCGGCTCTGCCGACGATAACAGTATCCCCTATTTTAACTTCAAGGCGCTTTATTTCATCAAGATTGTGAAGGGTAGCCCGGGAGACGGTTGTGCCTCCGATCTGAACAGGCCTTAAGACCGCTACCGGCGTTAAGACACCGGTTCGGCCGACCTGCACGATAATGTCTTCAACTACTGTTTCTGATTCTTTGGGCGAAAATTTATAAGCAATCGCTCCTCGCGGGGCTTTTCCGACTACGCCAAGACGATTCAGGGTATTAGTGTGATTAAGGATAACTACCACGCCGTCTATTTCGTAATTTAATTTCTCTCTTTCTTTTTCCCAGTGATTACGGAATCTATAAACTTCTCTCATGTTTAGGACTGATTTGTTGTGGGGGTTTGTTTTAAATCCGAGAGCTTTAAGGATAAGATGCTCTTCCTCATGGGTTTTTTGTCCGAAATCGGTTATTAAAGAATAGGCATAAGAGTCCAAGTGGCGAGAAGCTGTTACTTTAGGGTCAAGTTGTCTTATTGAACCGGCGGCAAGATTACGAGGATTAGCATAAAACTTAAGTCCGGATTTTTTCTGTGTCTTATTTAATTTTTCAAATTCCTTTCTGGTTATAAAAACCTCTCCTCGTACTACCAGTTCACCAGAGAAAGCCTTTTTGGCTTCAGGAATGAAACGCTCCAGGCCCTCTTTTTTTAGATTATTAATAACCGCGCCTTCTTCCAGCAAATTAATCGGGATTGCTTCTACTGTTTTGAGGTTTTGGGTAACGTCCTCTCCGATAATTCCGTCTCCTCTTGTGGAACCGATATCCAGCGAGCTTTTTTTATAAGTCAGTTCTATTGCTAAACCGTCTATCTTCAATTCGCAATAATAGCCGTGTTGTTTTGACCCGGATAGGACTCTTTCAAATTTTTTCTCCCATTCCTCCATATCTTTTTCGTCAAAAGCATCGTTGAACGAAAGCATTGGTTCAGGGTGTCGGACCTTTTTAAATTGTTTAAGGGGCTTACCACCTATTCGCTGGGTTGGAGAATCAGGGGTAATTAATTCAGGGAATTCCTGTTCCAAATCAAACAGTTCCTTTTTGAGAGTATCCAGAGCTTCTTCTGATATCTCCTGACGGTCTAGAACATGATAAAGATAACGATGTTTGTTTATCGTTGCTTTTAGCTTATCAATTCGTTCCCGAGCTTCTTGTTTGGTCATCTTCTGGGAGGACATAAAAGATGACCTTAGTATATCAAAATAAAAGCAGAATTAAAGGCCTACTCCTCAATTAAATCAAGAGAGCGGGTAACTCTTCTATATGTCCCTACGGCCCTATGGTTTAGGGGGGTTTCTACTGAAGTGCATGAAGCTATTCCAGCACCAAAATAAATTATATAGGTTGCGCCGATTGACATAATTGGAGCGCTCACTGACGCCAGCCTTGCCCTTTGTTCGTGTAAACACCATTCCAGAGCACTGTCTGCGGCATAAATTGCACCTATTGAATTTATATCCTCGGTGGAGGATCTTAACCGAGGTAAAAATATGTTATTTAAAGACAAGGTTATGGCTAAGATAACCCCGAGCATTAAAACTGAAAAAATTAGAATGGAACCTTTTTGTGCTGTATTATTTGACATATTATGGAAATGAAAATTCATCTAATACGTTTCGGGAAGTGGTAGTGGTTTGAAGGTTTATCTGCACTATTTCTTTTCCGGTTCGGTTTTGAACCGAAGTGATAACTGTTACTCGCGGACTTTGATTATCGTTAGACAGGGATCCTATGATACAAAAATTCATTCTGGTGAAATTAACGTTAGAACTGCTAATATCAACATAACTTCCTCCAGCCTCGCTTTTTTGAATAGTACCGTTGTTTGCCCGATAGATTACGGTTCCCTTGAGGGGGTGAATTAGGGTAATGGTGGTTGCTGTGCAGTTTGGAGACTCCTGGTCAGAGATTCTGCTTACTCTTATATCTCTAGACATCTCCTCTATTGTCAGAAGAGCATTATCTTGAATTTTTTGAACAGCAAAACCACGCCTTTCGAGACTAATAATTTGTATGAAAATAGTACTTACGCCGATTGCAATAATCGAAAAAACCAAAGAAGTTACAAGCACCTCGACAATCGTGAACCCCGCCCTTGAAGAATATTGTGTTGTGCCAAAAATTCTTGAATATACCTTCTTCAAGAGCGGGGTGAACCCTGCTTGAGATTTTTTAATATTGAAATATTTAAACATTAAATTATTTCCAATCAAATAAGTGTGATTCAGCTTTTACGTCTCTTACCCTATTTCCCCTCTCGGTCCAAAGTACTTCACTTATTATCCTTAGTTCTTCTGAATTTATTTTTGTTATTGTCACTATTCTCTGGAATCTGGTATCAGTTCCCGAAGAGTAATTATATAGGCCGTTATTTATCTTAAGAAAAGGATTAGACCCCAAAGCAATAAGAGCATTCGAGTTCCACTCAACTCGGTAAATTCCGTTGCTAAGCCCATTATCAAAAGAATTTCCGTTATACCAATTTGCGTCTCTTAATGCTCGTACAACTTCAACCCCTTCCTGAGATAGGTTAGCTGCAATGAGATTATTCTGAATTACAGAGGCAACGGAGGAAATATTACTGGATAAAACTAAAGCCGGCCCTAAAGCGGTAGTTAAAACAATCAAAGCTACCAATGCTTCTATGAGAGTAAACCCCTTAGTGTTATTCAATTTTTCCAGACGTGGATACATTTATTGTTTTGCAATCTGCAGGACAGGTGCCACCCTTTTTTCCAATCGTGATGGTTATGGAAGCACTAGCCGAAGAGTTGTTTAAATAAGTGTAAGGGTAAGGTGGTTCCCAAAATATATCGCTGAAAGAGGCTTTAAACTCTACTTTTGCATCTTCAAAATTCTTTGTTACAACAGTTGTGTCAGCACCATCAAGATTTCTGTTTAATGATTTGCAGTTACTTGAACTTGCATCCGGACCCGCATAGACAGAATATGAAGTTAAACCGACGTAATGCACTCCATAACCGCATCTTATTTTTGCTCCCGAACCGCTGTTGTATGTAGTACTTGCTAGAGCTTTAGACTGAGTGGCTCGCAGGTCTGCTATAAGAACACTACTGCTCGCATTTAAATCTACTCTGTTTCTCGGAAAGTTAAGTAGCATGAAGGTACTGATAACTCCAGTTATTGTCGCAACAACCAAGAGTTCAATTAAGGTAAACCCAGCTTCCTTGTTTTTGAAGTTATTCATTTCGTATCTCTATACTATCTCCATTATGGATCGTTTCTTTGTTGAGGTCTTTTGTAGGCACCCTTTTTGAGTTGATGTAAAAAACGAAATATTTATTACCGACCTTGTTGGTATGGCTATCTATTTCCAGGACGTTTACGTTACCGGATTCATCAATAGCATAGTTAAATTTTATCTTTCCTACCGAAACCGCTGCGTTCAAGGCATCCAATAAGGTCATATCTTTGACTACGTCGCCTTCAAAGAATCTTTTTTCTTTTTCGAAATTTATGGCTAATGTGGCCAGATTGGAAGTATTATTATTGCGGGATAAAGTAAAAGATAATTTAAAGAAATAAATAACTCCTATTAGCGCTATTAAAAATAGAATTTGAGCAAAAAGCGGTTTTTTAAAAAAATTGGTTAGTAATTTTTTGTACTTCATTTTGAAAAATAATAATTAGTATTGAAACTCCGGCCAAGAAGGAACCGAAAGGTAAAGCGGTTTTCCGGTCAGCCCTTCCGGAAATCATCAATCCTATTCCCACTAAAGCTGCTATCCAAACAGAAGATATCATTGATACAAGTCCTAAGGGATAACCAAGCACCAACCCTATTAAGAACATAAGCTTAACATCTCCAAAGCCCATCCACTCTCCACGGGAAGCTAAGTGTATTATAGCAAAAATACCGCCCAGGGTTAAAGAGGATAATAACAAGGTTATAAATTCAGGCTGGCGGAAAAAATAATTAAATAAAATTGAGATAATAATTAGAGGTATGATGATTTTATCCGGAATTAAGAAGTAAAGATAATCAAAGAAAATTAAAGCGACAAAGAATACAATAATCAATGAGTAGTAAATATCCATCGCCCCTAAGCCTTGCTTAGGGGAAAGATAAAACAAAGAAAGACAAAAGGCGGTAGTCAGTTCTGTCAGAGGATAGACGGGAGAGATCTTGTTTTTGCAGTATCGGCATTTTCCTGCCAGAGAGATATAACTGGCAACAGGAAATAAATCATACCATTTGAGTTGCCTTAAGCACTTAGGGCATTCTGATCGGCCCGTTAAAAGCCCCCTCTTTTTATCTAGTCTAAAAATGACCACGCTTAAAAAACTGCCGATACTTAGCCCTATTAAAAATATAAACAAAGTAACCATAAACTAAGTATATCAAATATAAAACAAAACCCCGCCAACGGCGGGGTTTTGTTAAGAGAGCATTATTGGTTTTGACCTTGATCGTAAACGCAGTCTATGGCAGCAGTGGTACAGTTAGCACCATTGGCGTCAGCCCCGTTGCGTGTCTGTCCGGTCCAGCCGGTAGAATCAATATCCGCATCGCTTTTCAGCGCAGCGGCAGATTGTTCAAGTTCTGCCCAGACATGATACTTTGTCAGACCGGTAAAAGCATAGTTATAAGAGTAGTTTCCGGTATTTAAAGGGTCTACGGGAAGCTGGGTCAAGTATTTGGGAACCAAAATGGCACCCAAAGCAACCCACGTTGCAACTGCAGGATAGAAACCATTATCATCGAAGCTAAGTTCTACGGCAGTTCTTACCTGGCTTACATCAACGATTCTCTTGGCATCTCTGGCTCTTTGTCTGGCAACACCTAACTGCAATAAGAGTAGAGTGGCTAAAATACCGATAATAGCTATGACGACTAACAATTCGACCAACGTGAAACCTTTTTGACTTTTATTTTTCATATTCTAATTATACAACTTGAGTCTTTGTTCTGGCAAATTATAGTTATCAACACTTCAAATTTAAGGACTGACACTAAGTAACATTGACTAAATTATATATTGGAAGCAAAATAGCTGATACCAAAGTTGCTACAGCTACGCCAAGGACTAAGACCAAAATCGGTTCTATGAGCGTAGCGATATTGTCTATGGTGTTATCTGATTCTGACTTATAAAATTTAGAAATATGCTCAAGCATAAAGTCCAGTTTTCCGGTCTTCTCGCCTATGGCTATCATAGACGACATAAGAGGAGGAATTTCTTTATATTTGCTGAATACTTCGGATATGCTTCCTCCCCCTTTGACACTTTCTTCAGCATCAAGAAGTATGTTTTGATAGTTGATGTTGCCAACTAAATCGGAAGTGGTATGAATAGTGTCAAGAATAGGAATCCCTGATTTAATCAAAGTAGACAAGCTTTCCGATATTCTGGCTAGATACAGATTTCTTACTACCGTTCCTAAGGCGGGCATATTTATTTTAATAGTATCGAACATGATTTTACCGTTCGGAGTTTTAATATAGCGCCATCCCAAGAAAAGACCGCCGAAGATAAAGGTAAAAAGATAGTAAAGGTAATTATTCACAAAAGTAGTCCCCCAAATAAGAATCCGAGTGGTTAACGGTAAATTATTAGCGCCAACATCTTTAAAGATGGCTAATAGTTGAGGTAAAACATAAACAACCATGATACCCGTAACAACAATAAGAGCAAACACCACGAAGGCCGGATAAGTTAGAGCCCCTCTTATTTTGGAGTTTATTTCCTGGCTTCTTTCAAGGTGATCAGCCAAGTAAAGCAAGGACTCATGAAGTTTACCGGATGCTTCTCCTGATTGGACGAGCTTAACATAAAAAGAAGAAAATAATTTAGGATGGGCAGCTAAAGCATTTGACAAAGAAGAACCCGCCTCAACTGCGTCTGATATTTCAGAAATTATTTTTCTTAAAGTGGGTTTTTCAAATTGACGGGCCAAAGTTCTCAGTCCTTCGGCTAACGGCATGTCAGCGTCAATAAGGGTTGAAAGCTGGCGGGTAAAAATGACAACATCCTTATTTGTCGGTCTTTGAAAATACCTGTTGAGATCTATTGAAAAAATATCGTCCTCTAACTGTTCAATAGATAAAATCAAATATCCCTTGCCTTGAAGAGTGTAAACAGCCGTATTTTCATCCGGAGCTTCTACTTTCCCCTCCAATATTTCGCCGCTCTGAGTTTTAATTTTGTATAAAAAATTCATAAAATGGATTAATTATCTGACCTAAAGTAAGTTTCTTAATTCGCTTGGGTTTATTGAATAGAACTCTGCTCTTTCCCAACTTATTTCCTTTTTTCTGACCAGATTTGCTAACGATCTGTCTAAGCTTATCATCCCCACATCTTGGCTGGTCTCGATTACCATATCCATCTGTCTGGGCCGGTTGTCGCGGATCAAAGCTCTGATGGCCGGAGTAGCTATCATGACTTCCACTGCTGGAATAAGGCCGCCTTTTATTCTTGGGATCAATCGTTGCGAAATTATACCAGAAATCGTGTTGGCGAGCTGGTTTCGGATCTGGGACTCTTGGTTTGGTGGAAAACTGTCAATGATTCTTTCGACAGTTTGAGAAGCGCTATTGGTGTGCAAAGAAGTCAAAACCAAGTGTCCTGTTTCTGCCGCGGTCACTACCGCGCTCATCGTTTCATAGTCTCTCATCTCCCCCACCATTATTACATTCGCGTTTTGTCGGAAAGTTGACCGCAATGCTTTATGGAAAGAAAAAGTGTCCTGATAAATTTCCCTTTGGTCTATAATACTTTTTTCGGGAGCAAACAGGTATTCTATCGGATCTTCTATAGTTACAATTTTTTCAGCTCGCTCTTTATTTATCATGTCTATTATAGCGGCTAAGGTAGTGGATTTGCCATGGCCGTTAGGTCCTACCACCAAAACAAAACCTTGAGACAATTTTGAGAATATTTTAACTATTTGTGGCAAGTTAAGCTCATCAATAGTTTTGACTTCGTTGGGTATTAATCTTAAAGAAGCAGCCATGCCGCCTCTCGTCATATATGCATCTACTCTGAACCGATTCTTCCCTTCCAATTCATAAGAAAAGTCTAATTCCTTTTCCGATAAAAACCGGGCCTTGCGTTCTTCTCCCAAAAGAGCAAAAACCAACCCCTCTGAAGTCTCTTTGTCTAAGATTTTTTGCTGACCAAGCATTATTAAACGGCTGTCTACCCGTATTGTTGGATAATGGCCGGGAGATAAATGTAAATCAGTCGCTCCTTGTTGGGCAGTTGTTAAGAGTAACTCCTCCAAATATTGTTTGGTGTCTATCATAATTAACTTTTAAACATTTAAATATTTAGACTTATGCATTATGCACTATCGCCCGCTTGAGCAATCTCAAGCAACTCTTCTAATGATACTATAATTTACAAACCCCCGCTTACTTCGTTGCTTCCAGAAGATAATCCAACTCTATCAAAAACGAAGATTTTATAAAAATAGATAACGCCAGCATCAAGATTCTGATCGTTAAAAGAGGTTTGGCTCTGGTCGGTAATCGTAGTCGCCAGCGTGCTGTTAAGGCCAACACCAGTACTGGTTTCTCTGAATATTTTATATGACTTGAAGTCGGGATCCTGATTTTTAGACCAAGACAGGTTTATGTTTATATCTTTCGGCGCTTTCCAACCGTTTTGAATCGTCCATGGGAAATTATCTTTTATGTCGCGATTAATATTTATGATGCGAGGCGCATCGCATAATTTGTCATTATTGGCGTCGATACATCCCTTAGCCGGAGCGTCAAAATCGCTCCAGAAATTACCGCCGTCGGGGAGGCCGTTGTCAAAAAAGTATGGTCCGCCAACCAAAATACTGGTTTGAGTCACGTTGTTGATGAAATTATTATGAAATATTTTGTTATTAGCAGTAGCAGAGGGGGTAAACGTGTCTACACTTAAACCTGTCTGGTTCGACTCCATTGTATTATCCGTTATGGTGTTGCTGAAGGCTTGGGAAAGAAAAATACCACGACTGTTTGAGTTGATCGTGTTGCCTGTTATATCGTGGTTGCCGGTATTAAAAAAGAAAATTCCGTTTCCGTTTCCGGACAGGGTATTATTGCTAATGTGGTTAGAATTGCTTCTAAAACCATCAATAACTACCCCCCCAAACTCATTATCGGTAACCAGATTATTTTTTATTGTGTTTCCAGTTGTCATCGACAGCGAATCAACCACCGCTATGCCGACAGAAGAGTTTAGTTTAGCGGTATTTCCGTCCACGATATTGTCGGAAGCGTTATTAACAAGAATGCCGTTACTGCTGTGGGATACTGTGTTGCCGGATAGCACATTATTATTAGACAAATTGACGCTAATTCCTACAGATGTATTGCTGACGCGGTTGTTGGTAAAAGTATTGTTGCCGGCAAAAAGGGAGAAAATGCCAATTCCGGCGTTATCGATTACACAATTGCGGACGGTTACATTTTGTCTGACATTTAGAAGAATCGCGAATTCTGCTCGCGTGCCCGATCGAATGTGATTATTGCAATTCAGAGTTATTCCGTTTTGGGTTATCTCAATATTCTCATTGAGGATGTCCTGATTTAGTGTGCAGGTAGATGTTGCGTTGTTGAAAGACCCGACGCTATTGCAGTCTTCCGGTATGAATATCGTGCCTTTAGTTTCCTGTATCCATATGTGATGCGATCCGGAAAGGTTTTGAGCAAAAGTATAACTGCCCTCGGCTCCGGAATTAAAAGCCGTCTCATTTTTATAGCTGTTATCAAAGATAAAATACTGCATGTTGGGGGTTAATCTGTTAATAGTCAGTTTAGCGGAAGAAACAGAAGAAGATGGGATCACCAAGCTTATTACCTTTGGACGCGAACTTAGCGACAGTGTCAATGTTTCACTGCTTTGAAGAGAAACATTGAGATAGTCGCTGTCTTTTATCTCAAAAAATGTCCCTGTTCCGCTTGTCTCACCAGTAATCTTGAACTTGAACGAACTAACTTCAAGCGCTTGGGATATATTCGCCGTCTGATACTCCCCCGGCACGGGCAGGTATGATAAAGCCACCAGCCCCAGAGCAATCACCGCGATGTTTAGAATGTGTTTTTTCATGGTGCTGGCACCACAACGGGTGTGTTAAGGATTACCGGTGTCGGAGGTAATAACCAGACAACTGCTCTGTGAGCGTTTAATCGGCAGCCATTGTATCCGGTGCTGGGATTTTTTTCGGCCGTAAAGCACCCTCTTCCCAAGGGCTTATCGGTTTTTATTGGGTCGGCAGATTTCATAAGCACCTCCTTTATTTTTGCGGGCGTCATAACAAGACCGGGATTGTGTTTTTGATATTCCGGTTCAAGCGCCTTCAAAATAGCGGCTACTCCAGTGACGAGAGGAGCGGAAGCGGAGGTGCCGGAGAAATCAGTTATATAATTATTAATATCTGTGCCAGAAATAGGAAAATTGCCCTTGCCTCGAATAGAAGGAGCATAAATCTGAATACCGGGAGCAGAAATGTTTACACTATCGCCAAAGTTAGAAGCTCCCAATAAAAATCCGAAGTCTGCGCGATTATCATTCAAGTCCGTTGCTCCAACTGTAATGGTGTTGTCCAACTGTATATTTGCCGGAGTGAAATCTTTTGTATCTATATTATCATTGCCGGCACCCACCACAAAAAACTTGTCACCATTTTTTGTAAAAGTTTCTGAATAAAAATTGGAAAGAAATTCAAAATCGGTCTCTTTTACACAAAATCTTTTTTTGCGTTCAATAAAAAATATTTTAGGACATGCTGAATTTCCGTAACTCATGTTGATTATGCTTTTTTGTGGCAGAGTTTCTAAGTCTCTTCCGAGCTTTAATATATCAAAGATGGTCCCTCTTGACTCCATTATATATGGCAGGCCAGAAACACCGGACACGACCCCGTTCATTTGAGGACTGTCAACGGGTAAGGTTTGACTTTTGGACAAATTATTAGCCCCAATTATTCCAGCAACCTGCGTTCCGTGTCCGGCCGTTAAATCACTTCTTAACCTAACTGCATTATCACGCAAAGATTCAATTGTACTCTTTCCTAAGTCTACTCCCTCAAGTTCCGGATGCCTTCCATCGGAAGCATCTATTCCGGTATCCAAGACCCCGATATTTACTGTGGAGAATAATCTAACTTCGGTATTGATAATATTCCAGGACTGAAAGACACTGACCTTCTCATATGCTTTGATTAGGTTAGGGAAGCTATTTTTTAAATTCTCTAAATCTGTGTCTAATAATCCTGCAGCCAAAGCTTCTTTTATAAAAGATAGCGGTGTTAATTTTAATAATGAAGGACACACCTTGTCGAAGATCTTGTCATATATAGTATCTTCATAGTCAGGGTTAAATATGCCATATACGTTATAACTACCATAACTAGGACAAACCTTAATAAAAGCAGTAATCCAAAAAGCTAAAAATAAAGCAAGTAATATTATCAGAATAACTTTAAAAATGGTTCTCTTTTTCATTATGAAATATTAAAAATATAATTTCTAAATACACCCTCAATTAAAGGATTATTTAGTTGTCTGATAAATTGTATTTTAGTTTCTAATTCTTCAGGAGTATTAACTAACACTTCTATTTGGTAGACATTGGTTGTCTTTATAAAACCGACTATTCTACCGTCAATTTGATCAGCTATGTTTTGAGCGTCAAGAAAGGTAGCTTCGTCTTTAAGGTTTAAAATTAATTCGTTTACAAAAAATCTACTCCCGTCTTCTTCAAGAATAGCTTCCTCAAAAACGTTCTCTTGTATAAACCCCTCCTTCCGACTCACTATCGTCCCCTTCCCTATTTTAACCTTTTTCGCCGCGATTTGTCCTCTCAAAATCGTTGATTCCCCAATATGAACAGCGGCTTTTGGCGCAAGGAGCTTGAAGTTGAGGAGTGAGTTTTTACCAAAGACGATTGGTCGCCCGCTCTTTCGGTCTTTGTATTCTTTCTTTTCTTTGTCGTCGTGAAGAGAGTTAATTTCGTCATCGTCGTCCTCTTTCTCTTCTTTCTCGTTTTTCGGCCTGATGCCTAAATAGTTAATAACTAAATCTGTCGGCTTGAGATTTTGACCGGGAAGGATAGAAGCGCGTTTTTGGCCTTTGAGTTTAGATTGGATGTTAAGCGTGGCAACGGCGCTGAAAATAAGCGTAGAATTCTCTTTCAGTTCCAGTTTTCGAATATTGTAGATTCCTCCGGTGAGCGTGAGGCGGCTGTCTTTTTCGAGGATTATGTTGCGATAGTTGCCGGCAACGAGGGTATTGTTAGAGCCGACGAATTTAAAATCTTGAGTTCCAACTTTAAAGTCAGGAATTTCGGGAAGATTAGCTATTGGAAGTTGAACCGGTTTTGTTTGGGTTCCCAGGATTTGCGCTTCTTTATGGAGCTTGAGTTTGTTGAACGAAGCATTGCCGTTGACTGTAGTATTTTTATCAATAGTAATTTTATCCGCAAAAAGATTACCGTTGATAATAACATCTTTTTCAATATCAATTTTATCATTGGAACCGATATTGCCGCTTGATATTTGGACGTCTTTTTCTATCGTCACTTCTTCTTGGGCAAAGAGGACGAAATTGTCTAAATTGGCAAAAAGGGGCGGAGCGGGAGGACTGAATTGCATGTTCATTACTCCCAAGAAAAGACCACCTACAGCCAGAGCAGAAAATATATATGGAGGTTTTATTATTCTCTTCATGATTATGCACTATCGCCCGCTTGAGCAATCTCAAGCAACTCTTCTAATGATACTACCCCTTTTAACACTTTCAAAACTCCGTCTTGGAACATTGTAATCATCCCCTGTCTCTTTGCTTCCTGGCGAAGAGCCGCTTCTGATAGTTCTCCCAATATTATTTTCTCAAATTCGTCTGTCATCTCCATCATTTCAAAGATAGCTATTCTTCCCTTAAATGCTTTGCCTCCGCATTTTTTGCAGGGGTTTTCGATGTTTGGCTTATATATTGTATAGCCGGACTTAGAAAGATGCTCTTTTTGATATTCGTCCGGCATATCAAGGAGGGTTGCGGTTATCATTTTTTCTTCAGCGGTATTGGCTTTTACTTCAAGTTTGCAGTCTTGGCACAACCTTCGCAGTAGTCTTTGGGCTGCCGCAACGTTCAAAGTTGAGGGAATTAAGTATTTTTCAATACCCATGTCTATCAAACGGGGTACAACTCCCAAAGCGTCGTTGGTGTGCAATGTCGAAAGAACGATATGGCCTGTCAAAGCGGCTTGGGTGGCCAAACCGGCCGTTTCCCTGTCTCTTATCTCCCCCACCATTATAATGTCGGGGTCTTGCCTTAAGATATGGCGTAAACCATTGGCAAAAGTATAGCCTATCTCTTCGTGAATCTGTGATTGATTAACTCCATCGACGAAGTATTCTATTGGATCTTCAAGTGTGACGATATTGACATCCTCGCTATTCATTTTTTTAAGCATGCCGGCCAGAGTTGTTGATTTACCGGAACCAGTCGGACCGGTTATAAGAATGCTTCCGAATGGTTTGGCCATTGCTTTTTCTATTACTTCTGCCGACCTGCCGTCCAGCCCTAACTCAGGCAGTTCTACTTTGCCTGTTAATGGGTCTAAAATACGCATTACGACTTTCTCTCCATTTTTTGTTGGAAAAGTGGAAACTCGGAAATCTACTCTGCGATTTCCGAGTTTAGTTGAAAATCTGCCGTCTTGGGCTAACCGGGACTCGTCTATTTTCAGGTCGGATAAAATTTTAATGCGGGTGACCACAGCCGACTGGAGAGTTTTAGGCAGGGTTAGAGTTGTCGTGAGGATGCCGTCGATTCTGAAACGGGTTCTGACGCGATCTTCAAATGGTTCAATGTGAATGTCGGATGCTCGTGATTCGACAGCATGCCTTACTAAGACAGCAACTATTTTTGATACCGGTGCTTCAGCGGTGATGTCTTCAATGGACTTAATCGCACCCCCCTCTTCTTCCTTTTCTCCTCCTTCTTCAGCCAATGATTCAAGTGCCTTACCCACTTCACCGGACAGGGTTCTGTAATTTTTCAGAATGGTTTCAAAGTCCCGATAGCTTACCAGATATTTTTCCAGTACTAATTTTTTGTCTTCTGCTATGAACTTTAATGCTTCAAGGGCATCAGTAGCTTCAGGGTTGATTATTGCCACCTTAAGAAGGTTGTCTTTTTTCTCGAAAGGAGCAACTCTGTAAAAATTAACCACCTCTTCGGAAAATTCTTTCAAAACTTCACGGCTAAACTCAAATCCCTCCAAATCAACCGTTGGCAGACGGTAAAGTTTAGATTTTAGTGTTAGGAGATCAGAATCAGAGATGACCGCATTTTCTATGAGAATTTGGCCAAAATCTTTATTTTCGTTTTGGGCCAAATTTGAAAAAGTAGCGACATCTTCTGTTGAAATTATATTAAGACGAACAAGTTCGTCTACAAGTGTTTGGGGTATTTTGATTGGCATAAATAATAAAGGTAAAACTTAAGGTCTTGCGCTTACTTCATTGCTTCCTGATGACAACCCGGCCTTGTCAAAAACAAAGACCTTGTAAAAGTAGGTGATGCTCGAGTCAAGATTTTGATCAACGAATGAAGTTTGACTCTGGTCGGTGATTATGGTCACTGATGTATCATTAAAGCCAATCGTCGGATTGGTGCCCCTGAATATTCTGTACGATTCAAAATCAGGATCCACATTTTTAGACCAGGACAGGTTGATGTTTATTTTAGCGGTTTTTTTCCATCCATCCCGAACTGTCCACGGGAAATTGTCTTTAATATCTCGGGCCACATTGATAAACCGAGGCGAATCGCATAATTTGTCATTATTGGCGTCGATACATCCCTTAGCCGGAGCGTCAAAATCGCTCCAGAAATTACCGCCGTCGGGGAGGCCGTTGTCAAAAAAGTATGGTCCGCCAACCAAAATACTGGTT
>Ga0209515_10000198_pt1 | contig 115736 bp, 108 predicted proteins | sample Subgroupgradi54m_FD_187454 | JGI IMG/M metagenome (GOLD analysis project Ga0209515, IMG submission 187454) | Subsurface groundwater microbial communities from S. Glens Falls, New York, USA - GMW60B uncontaminated upgradient, 5.4 m (SPAdes)... ... | reverse complement strand
GGATAAAAATAACCGATAAAGAAATGAAAACACTCAATATTGAAAGAGATGAATTTCATGGAGAATGGAACTACACAATTAAACCGCGGCTGCTATAAAGTTTGTTACATTATTTTGGTAAGTCCACCAAGTAAGTGTATAGTTAAATTCCTCTTGACAAGCCAAAGTTTATCTACTACAGTTAGTAGTAGATAATGAAAACAGAGACAAAAGTCATAGGTGTAATTGTATTAGCTACTATCCTCATCTTGATAGGTGGAGTTTTTCTTTTAACCACTCAATCACAGAAGGAACAAGAAAAATTGAGTAAGCCCTTAATGGGACAGGAAATATCTATTCAAGGTAGAAATCATGTACCCGATGGCACAAAGATAGATTACAGCACAAATCCTCCAACATCCGGAAATCATTATGCTAACCCTCAAGCAACTGGGATCTACGATAAACCTGTTCCAGATGGTAATTTAGTTCATAGTCTAGAGCATGGGGCGGTGATACTTTGGTACAAATCAGATATTCCAGCCACACAAAGCGCACAACTTAAATCAATTTTTAATAATGTACCTGTGAGTAAAAAGATAATGGTTCCCAGGGATAATCTAGATGTACCTGTTGCTTTAACCTCTTGGGGTAGATTATTAAAACTCCAAACAATAGATGAGAATCAAATCAAAACTTTTATGGAAACAAATGAGGACCGAGGTCCAGAGAAAGCGCCCTTATAAATATGACTATGCAAGAACACAATCAACAAACAGGCATTAGAATCAATTTGTTTATCTCAACTCCAGTAGCTATTTTAATAGGTTCCCTAATAATCTCTATAGCTATTCTTATAAATGGTGGGATAATTAAATTTAAAGGATCAACTATTAGCTCAGCAACTGCAGCTCAAACAACTCAGGGTGCAACTGCGCCTACTCAACAAGCGCCTCAAGCTGCAGCTCCTACTCAACCATCAGGCCCTGTTAAAGTAGCTTCAGCTGATGCTCCTGTTTTAGGAAACAAAAATGCCCCAGTGACCTTAATTGAGTTTTCAGATTATGAATGTCCTTTTTGTAAAAGATCTTTTGACCAGCTTCTTCCAGAGCTTAAGAAAAACTATATTGATTCTGGCAAGTTAAAGCTGGTTTATAGAAATCTGCCTCTGCCGTTCCACCAGAATGCTCACAAAGAGGCTGAGGCAGCCCTGTGTGCTAGGGATCAGGGAGGAGATGCTACCTACTTTAAGTTCCATGATCAGATCTTTACCAAGACAACTTCCAATGGAACAGGTCTGGCACTAGATCAATTGCCTGTTATTGCTGGAAATATAGGCTTAAATGTTTCTCAATTCCAACAGTGTCTTGATTCAGGTAAGCACAAAGACTATGTTGATAAGGATATAGCCTACGCTACTCAAGTTAGTGCTAATGGTACTCCAACCTGGTTTGTTGGAAAATCTACTCCTGATGGTACTATTGATGGGCAGATTATTGTTGGAGCACAACCTTTCAGCGCTTTTCAACCTACGATCGATAATCTGTTAAAATAATTTTATGAATCTTTGGGTAATATTTTTGACTGGCTTAACCATCGGTAGTTTAACTTGTTTGGCAGTACAGGGAGGACTTCTTGCCTCAGTTATTGCTGCCCGCCGCACCTCTCATGCTATTTTTGCAACCGCAGCTTTCTTAATTGCTAAACTTTTCTCCTATACAGTTTTAGGTTTTATCTTAGGAGCCTTTGGTGGAGCCTTAAATATAACTCCCAATGTTCAGATTGCCGTGCAGTTTATAGCAGGTTTGTATATGGTGGCTGTTGCATTAAACCTTTTGAACGTGCATCCTATTTTTAGGTACGTTATTATACAACCTCCTAGGTTTTTAACCCGGATAGTCAGAAATCAATCAAAATCAAAGGATTTATTTGCCCCGGCTTTCTTAGGAGCTGTGACTATATTTATTCCTTGTGGAACTACTTTAGCAATGGAGGCATTGGCTATCTCTTCTGCTAATGCTTTTTTGGGAGCTGCCATTATGTTTGCCTTTATACTTGGTACAACACCGCTATTTTTTGGAGTTGGATTTTTAACATCAATTTTGGGAGATAACTTTCAAGGTAAATTTTTAAAACTTGCTGCCATTGCTGTTTTATATTTAGGTATCACCTCAATCAATGGTTCATTAGTTGCATATGGGTCACCAATAACTTTGCAATCTATTGCAGAAAACTCCCCTATTCAAATTGATCTAAGTGGTGGAGGTTCTTCAAACACAGCCTACGGCGCAGATTCAAATGTTAAGTTAATTAACGGTGTTCAGACTGCTGATATTAGTATATTCCCTAATGGATATAGCCCAAATAACATTCAAGTTAAAAAAGGGGTTCCTGTTAGATTGAACTTAACTCAAACAGGAGGTATTGGGTGTACTACTGGGTTTAGAATACCTAGCTTAGGTATCACGAGAAATTTGCAGGATGGACCACAAACAGTTGAATTTACCCCAACCCAACCTGGAAAAATCACCTGGACTTGTTCAATGGGAATGTTTAGAGGGGTGATAGAGGTTATATGAGTAAAATAATTAAAAAGAAATTAAAGATTGAAGGTATGCACTGCACCTCTTGTGCGATGAATATTGATTTTGATCTTGAAGATGTAGAAGGAGTTAAATCTGCTAAAACCAGCTACGCTAAACAGGAATGCGAGATAGAATTTTATGAAGAGAAAGTCAAAATTGATACGATTTTATTAACCATTAAAAAAACAGGTTATCAAGCGCAATTAAATAAAGAAGATTAAGCAATATAATTCGGGCAAGTTTTGAATTTCGAGTACAAACGAAAAATGCCTCTGGCTGGAGCGGTGGAGGGGACTTGAACCCCCGACATCCTCCTTGGGAAGGAGGTATTCTACCACTGAATTACCACCGCACTCAATAGTTATACTCCTCAGAGATAAATCCTTATGTTGATTACTCGCTTTCATGTAGTCATGTTTGATATTATATCTCAAAAGTATATACTGTAATATATTATTTTGTATGTCTACCAAATATACCTCTGCAAGATCAGCCAGAAAATCGGCAAAAAAGGTTAAACGTAATTTCATAATTACTTTAATAATAGTAACTTTGTTAATTTATTTCTCCTTCACCTGGGTTCTTCCCTCATTTATTAATGGTATTGGTTTTATTGAAGGTATTATTAAACCATCTAAAAAAATACAACCACAACTTAATGAAAATATAACCCTGGCTCCTCCTGTTTTAAATATTGCATATGAGGCCACAAATACTGCCAATATTGATATAAAAGGTTACGGCTCTCCCAATTCAAAAGTCAAATTATTTTTAGATGATATACCTGGTCAAAGTATTAATGTTGGAGATAATGGGAGCTTTACTTTTGAGAATGTTAGCTTAAATCTTGGCACTAATAATATTTATGCGAAAACCTTAGATGAAAAAAATAATGAAAGTCTACCTTCTAAAACCATTAAGATTTTTTTTGATAATGAGAAACCTAGGCTTACGGTAAACGAGCCGGAAGATAATAAAAATATCCAGGGGGGTGACAAAAAAATAAAAGTCTCCGGCAAAACAGATCCCGGAGTCCAAGTTTTAATAAATGGTAATCAGGTAATTGTTAATGGGGATGGTAAATTTAGCAGCGATCAACCATTAAATGAAGGGGATAATACATTTAGTATTAGAGCTGTAGATACTGCTTCAAACTATATTGAAATGGAAAGAAAAGTTACATATAAACCCTAAGAAACCCAATATCCACCAATAAATAAAATTGCAAAAGCTGACAAAAGCATTAAGCAAAAAGTTTGATAAAAAAATACAATATATTGATTTTTGTAAAATCCGCAAAGAATAAATATAGGGAATATTGTCAATAAATATCTGGGGATTGCAACAATTGTAGGAGAAAAAAGCGGCAGAAAAAGAGATATAATACTAAAAATTGCATAATCTATCCCTAACTTTTTCCATACTTTCCAAGTCATAACAATCCCAAAAACTGTAAAAATAAAATCTAAAAAGCTATTAAAATTTTGTCCAATAAACCCCGGGGTAATAAGTAGTTTAAAACTATGCGCTAGGGCAGATCCGGGTAATACTAGGCTTCTATTCCAATATCTTTCTGCCTGTAAAAAATAAAAGGGATCTCCTGTCTGATTTTGAAGATAAACACAATATAATATAAAGCCCAGTGGAGCAAAAAATACAAACCAGTTTTTTCTTTTTAAATTTTTTGTAAAATATAGAAAGGCAAAAAGACTAATAACTACCCCCAAACCTGCAAGCCTTGTGGCAGATGCTAAAGATGCAGTAATAGTTGCCAAAACTAATAATTTTCTTCTTGCAAAAACAAATGTAGCAACAGTCAAGAGAAAAAATAATCCTTCGGTATAAACAGTTAAAAAATAAAAAGACATTGGAAAAAACATCAGCGCTAGTAACCCTTTTTTTGCATATTCCTTACCAAAATCCATCAAAATCAAATTATAAAAAAAATGAAATGCAAAAAAAGTGGATACCGCGCTTATTAAAATTCCAGAGGTAAAAATGTTACCAGTTACTTTACTAAATAAATTAATTACCAAAGGATATAGCGGGAAAAAAGCATATTGAAATTTTTGATCATATCCATCTGCAATTCCCAAATAATGCCCGCCATCCCAATTGGCAAAACTTTTTATAAAATCATCAGCAAATAATCCCGAATGATGAATCCCTGAATATCCCAGGTAGAATATTGTTAAAACAGATACTGCCCAAATACAAAAATAAATAGTCACATTAGAGTATAATTTCATAATGGCACCATGGATATTAACATTCTCACTTCTGGCAGGTCAATTAATAAAGATTCCTCTGAGTAATCAAGGCGGAATTACCATACTTGATATAGTAATAATTTTCTTATGTTTATTCGGACTAATAAGACTTAAATTTCACCTTAAAAAACCAACCTTTTTCATAACTGCCGGGCTTATTTTTACTCTTGTTGCGCTAATATCATTGATGCTCACACCACTACACCTTAAAATATCCGAGTACTTCATCAGTCTATTCTATTCAGTAAGGTTTTGTTCATATATCCTTCTTAGCTGGATTATTTTTTCAGGAGGATTGAATAAGATAAAAGAACAAATTAATAAAATCCTTACTTTTTCCGGAATTGGTTTGGCAATTCTAGGACTTTTACAATTAATTTTCCTTACAAATATAGATTTTTTAACCTCCTTGGGATGGGATCCACATTATTTTAGAACAGTATCCACATTTTTGGATCCTAATTTTTTAGGAGGATTTTTTACTTTAACCTTAATTTTAATTATCCAAAATGATAAAAGAAATTTGAATATTCTTTTTTTTCTAATTGTTTATTTTGGCCTTTTAACAACTTTTTCAAGAGGTGCTTATCTTTCATATGGCGCAAGTTTTATAATTCTTTCTATATTAAATAAATCAGCTAAGCTATTGTTTCTAACAGCTTTTCTTTGCTTGGGACTCTTTTTAGGATTTAACATATATCAACATACTGTGGCTACCCCAAGAAATATAGACAGAATACAATCTGCAGAGTTTAGACTAAATACCTGGCAACAAGGCTTAACTTTATTTCAAATTGCACCAATCCTGGGAGTAGGATTTAATAGTTATAGATATGGTTTAAGAGAACACCATTTGGCAGGGGAGGGATTTTTAAAAACTCACGGTTCGTCTACAAATGATTCATCACTATTATTTGTGGCCTCAACCACCGGGATTATTGGACTTATGAGCTACGCTCTTTTTTTATCTACTATGTTAAAAAGTGCATGGATAAATTATTTGCAAAAAAACAGCTGGGGAGTAATTTTAATTTCAGGGATAGCCGGCACTTTTATACAAAGCTTCTTTGCAAATACACTTTTTTACCCTTTCATATTAATATGGATTATTTTAGTAGCTATCAATCTTACTTAACTAACCCCCAAAAAGAAATTTTTTTCTTAATCAGAAAACTTTCAATATATTTATCATCTACAACTTTTCCCTTTTGAATTTTTTTTCTCATTTTTAAAAGATTTGGCAAATGTATTAAAATCCAAAAATCTGCCTTTATTGGCGACCAAAAAAATCCATTTTTCATTTGATAGAAAATTGTATTAATATGTACCAAAATTATCTTTAACCATCTTAAATCCTTTAAAATAATTTTTAATGGAAAATCTTTAATAATTGTTTGTGTCATATTTCTAAACTGAAGATACTCCAAAAGTGCCGGATTAGTAGAAGATGTTGCTTTATGAATGTGATATATTATTGCTTTCGGTTCATACCATCCTTTAAATCCTAAAAGCTGAGCCCGCAAACATAAATCTACATCCTCCATATAAGCAAAATAATTCTCATCAAACAAACCAACCTTTCTCAACATCTCCCTTTTAAAGAGACTTCCTCCCCCTGTTACTAAAAAACTATAACGAGCTTGGTTAAAACTTATTCCGTCTTTTTCATTTAAACCAAAATTATTAGCATGTCCTACCTCATCTATAAAATCCCCGGCAGAATCAATAAGATCTCTTTTATAAAAGTTGATCATTTTACTGGCTATAAAGCCCACATCTTTTTTATTTTTTGCTGCCTTAATTAAGAAAAAAATTGCTTGTTTGTCTATTTCTGTATCATTATTTACTAAAATCAAATATTTTCCTTTTGCTTTTGAAATTCCTATATTTACAGCTTTTGCAAAACCATAATTCTTATCAAGCTCAATCAATTTAATTGTCGGATAACATCTTTTTATGTACCCTGTTGAACCATCTCTTGAACCATTATCCACAACAATAATTTCAAAGTTTTTAAAAGTTTGCTTCCTTAAAGAGGATAAACATAATCCTAATAAATGTTTACCATTCCAATTTGGAATAATTATAGAAGCTGATAGATTATATTTTTGCATAGTATCTGTATAATGTATTAACATGACTCCTCAAATACAACAATGGGTTAAAAAAGCAAAAAAAGATTTTATACAACAATCCGGTAAAGTCCTGGAAATAGGCAGCCTGAATATTAATGGCAGTATTAGACAATTTTTTTCTGATACAAAAGAATACATCGGAATAGATATGATGAAGGGAAGTTGTGTAGATAAAGTAATGGAAGCTCATGATATTTTAAAGGTTTTTGGGAAAGAAGCTTTTGATACGGTTTTATGCCTTGAGATGCTTGAACATGATAATGCTCCATGGGTAACAATTGAAAATATGCATAAAATACTAAAAAAAGGCGGTTTCCTTATAGTTAGTACCCCTACCTTCGGATTCCCAATTCATCGTTATCCAAAAGACTATTTTAGATATGGAGAGGATACATTCCGTGAAATTATTTTTAAAGATATTGAAATCCTCAGATTAAGTGAGGTAAAAGATTATCTCAATAATCCTGGAATTTGTTGTATAGGGCAAAAATCTAAATAATCTATCTCAACACTTTTAATCTCAAAAAAATATAGAACGCAACAAAGGTTGAGATTTCGGAAAATACACTCACCCAGGCAGCTCCAAAATACCCAAAAGGCGGAATAAAAATTAGGTAAAGAGAAATATTCATTATTAAAAGAAATGAAAAGATAAATAGTGCTTGTTTCAAATATTTATCAGTAGATAGGATTACCTGAGCAGATGGTATATGAAGGAATATAAATGGTATGGAAATGGCAAGAATTCTCAAAACAGGAATAGAGGCTAAAAACTTTGGAAGAAAAATATTAATAACAGCTGGTAAAACAAATGCAAACCCTAATGCACTCAGTCCTCCTAAAACAAGCATAATCTTTATACTCTTTATATAAATTATCCTAAGCTGTTGGCTACTTTGTTCATGTAGTTTAGTTAGAATCGGAAAAAGGGCAGTTGAAAATATCGTTGGGATAAATGAAATAGACTCTAAAAATTTAAATGATGCTCCATAAATTCCTGTTTCAAAATTCCCCCGAAAATAAGATAAAATAATTGTGTCAATTTTGAAAGATACTAAACCGATAACTCCTAAAATACCATATAGATAAGAGCCATTTAAAACCCTTTTTAAAGTTTCAAATTCAACTTTTGAAATTATAGAAATTTTATCCCTTCTTATCAGCACAAGTTGTATTAAATAGTAGGCAACATGACCTAAAATCAAAGCCACAATAGCCCCTGTTGTTCCAAACCCCATTTTTATTAGAAAAATACCAAAAAGGGCTGTAAAAATACTTAAAGCGAATAAAGAAATTGCAGAATATTGCAGTTTTCTAATACCTGCAAAAGCTGCATCTAAAGTTTGAGCAAGAGATAAAGGAACCACTGCCAAAACTGCCAAAAGGGCAAAACTTACACGTCCTTTATCAGGATCCAGGGCATAAAGAATTAAAGAAAAAACAGCGAAAAGTACACAGGTAATAGTTAAACGTAATAAAGAAATATTACAAATTAACTCAGAAATCTTGTATCTTTTAAGAGCTGATTCACGTATTAAAAATCGGTTAAGTCCAAAATCAGCAATAGAGGAAATTAAAGAAAAATAAGATAAAGAGACTGTATACAAACCAAAATCAGCAACTCCTAAAGATCTCGCAATAAAAATTGTATAAATAAATCCAATAAAACGACTGGCAGATTGCGCCACAAATAACCAAGAGGTCTGTTTTAAAATATTTCTCACAAATCTATTGTATCAGAATCACACTACCACTATTTATACAACCACACAATTCTACATTCCACCTATTGCGCTACAACTGGATCCTTTGAGATAATCAGGGTTATGAATCCAGAAGATATAAACCAACAGGAAATAAGTCCGCTGGATTATTATAGTACTCCTCCTAAAAAAAGTTTATTTGATCATCTGGGAGCATATTTTGTAGATTTTTTTGAAACACTGGTTATAGTTGCAGCTGTATTTGCCATAATATATCTTTTTATTGCTCAATTTCACAAAGTTTCCGGAAGCTCAATGTTTCCGACCATGCACGATGGAGATTTTCTGATTACGGAAAAAGTAAGCTATCGATTTGGCAATCCCAAGAAGGGAGAGATAATTGTTTTAAAAAATCCCCGAGACGAATCCCAGGATTTTATTAAAAGAATTATAGCTACTCCAGGTGATACTGTTAAAGTTGAAAATAATTCCGTGTTTATTAATGGCCAACTTTTAGACGAAACCTATTTACCACCAGCTACTCCAACACAAGCAAGTGCTTTTTTAAATGAGGGGACAACTATTAAAGCAGGTGCAAATCAATATTTTGTCTTTGGAGATAACCGCAATCACTCTTCTGATTCAAGAGAGTGGGGAGGACTTACTAAAGAAGAAATTGTAGGTAGAGCATTCTTGCGTTACTGGCCCCTCTCTACCTTTGGACTGCTTACTAATAAGTAATTAACTTTCCTTCAGCTTAAAGAAACCCACAATTGCCTGGCGAATATCTTCCAAAAGCGGACCTGTTTTTTTCGGGTCTCCATCAATTACAAATTCCAGTTTTGCTCTTTTTCCAGTCTGGGAACATTTAACTTGCGAGCTATCTACTCTGGTGGAAAAAACACCGCTTAAGTCACTTTGAATTTTATCAAGCTCTTCGGAAAAAATATGCATTGATTCTGTCACAGCTGATTTTTTCGGTCCAATATTTGTTTCTGCCCGCAAACGCCTTACCAATTCCTCTGTACCTCTAACCGACAAGTTTCTTTTAAGCACATCTTTATATGCAGATATTATCAGATGCGGATCTTCCAAAGCTGCCAGTGCCCTGGCATGACCCTCACTTGTAGCCCCAGACATTAAGGCATCTTTTAGCGCATCCGGTAAAGTTAATAATCTTATTGTGTTTGAAATATAAGAAGGACTTTTTGAAACCCGCTCTGAAATTTCCTGATTTGTTAAATCAAATTCTTCCATGAGTCTTTTATATGCCTGGGCCCGCTCCAAAGGGTTTAAATCTATCCTTTGTACGTTTTCAACTATGGCCATTTCTAGCATACCCTGGGGAGTAGTTTCACGGATAATAACCGGAACTCTTACCAAACCTGTCAACTTCGATGCTCTCCATCTTCTTTCTCCGGCAATTATCTGATAACCTGCAGGTGTTTTTGCAACCACAATTGGCTCCAATATCCCATGTGACCTAATCGATCCTGCAAGTTCAGATAAAGATTCGGGAGTAATTAATCCTCGGGGTTGAAGAGGGTTTGGTTGAAGTAAATCAATTTCTAACTCATAAATCTGCTCATCCATAATTATTTGTTACCAGTATTAGATTATGTTAATAATAGTCTTACTTTGCTTTGTCTGAAATTCTACTTTACCTGCTACTGTTGCAAAGATTGTATAATCATTTCCTTGTTTAGCTCCAACTCCCGGGTAAAATTTATTTCCCTTTTGGCGTACTATAATACTTCCTGATTTAGCTTTTGCTCCACCATAAATTTTAACGCCCAGACGCTTTGAAACAGAATCTCTATTTTTTCTTGTACTTCCACCACCGGCTTTATGAGCCATAGTTTTTAGATTTTAAGCTTTATTCACAAGATATACAACTTTCGTCTTTTTAGACCTGCTGCCTGTAACTTTACGGAAATTAGCTTTAGCATGAAACTTTGCTACTCTGATTTTCTTCCCCCTTACCATTCCCAGATTTTCTAAAGTTATCTTATCTTTTAAATAAGGGGTACCAATTTTAATTTTTCCTTCATCTGACAAAAGAAGAGTGGAAACTTCAATATTCTTACTCTCTTGACCTAACCAATCCACCTCAAAAGGATGATTTGGCAGTACTTTTACCTGCTTACCATTAATTTCACAAACTGCATAATCTAACATAGGCTTGATTCTACCCTCAAAACTCTTCCATGTCAATCCCGATTCAATCGGGGTCAATTCTTTTTTTATATTTGCCAGCTGAGGATACCAATCCTAAACAGATTAGTGTTACGATTAAAGAGCTTCCTCCATAAGAAATAAGCGGCAAAGTAATTCCCGTTATTGGCAGTATGCCAATATTCATTCCGATATTTACAAATATCTGAAATAGCAGCATTGAAAAAACTCCCAATATTAATAAGAAATTGAATTTATCTTCAATTTGGCTACAAACCCTTAGACAAAATATAAGCAAATATAAATAGATGGAAAGAATAATTATTGATCCCAAAAAGCCCCATTCCTCCGCAATAGATGCAAATATAAAGTCCGTTCTAAATTCCGGTAAGAATTGAAGTCTGGATTGAGTTCCCCGCCCCAATCCTCTACCAAAAAACTGCCCTGATCCAACTGCAATAGTTGACTGGATAACGTTATAACCACGCCCCAATGGATCTGACTCCGGTGTTAAAAACCCGACAATCCTTTGTTTTTGATATTCATGTAAAAAAAACCAGCTCGTAGGAATTACCATTGCCGAAATTAATGTAAGAACTAAAATTTTTCTGATAGAAACTCTTGCAGCAAGAAGCATCCCAATCCATATTGCAATTAGTGTTAAAGAGGAACCTAAATCAGGCTGTTTAAATATTAAAACAAAAAAAGGAAATATCCAAATTAGACTTTTAATTATGTTCTTCCATGTTGGATTTTTTTTGGTCCAGAATGATGCAAGAAATAAGATTAATACAGGTTTTGCAAATTCCGAAGGTTGAATATTAAAAAATCCCAATGATATCCACCTTACGGATCCTCTGGTTTCTATCCCTATTATTAAAACGGTTATTAAAAGCAACGCTGTAAAAAAATAAAGAGGAGTAATAAGTTTTCTTAAAGAATGCAAATCAAAACTTGAAATGAATAAGAAAATTGTAAACCCTGCCAAAGTATAAACAAGCTGTTGCAATGCAAGCTCTTTTGAAGAGGAATAAATTACCAAAATTCCAATAGAGATTAAAAGTAAACTGGACAGCGCAATTGGCCAGTTAACTATCTTCCAAATTTTCATTTTCAACCTTTAATACCACCAGTGTTTCTCCCCTTATAATAGAAATAGAAGCTGTATTGATTAAGATCTGACTTTCAAAACTTTTCGGCCAAAAGGGGGCAATAATTTTGGTTTTATCAGCTAAAGTCATATTTTGTTCTTTGCGTAGTTGTTGTATTTGTCTTATTAAATCCCGTGCTTCCCCTTCCATCTTTAACTCCGGGGTAATATTAATATCCAAATCAACAGCCAATTCTCTTTGCGGATCAACCTTATATTCAACTTCCTTTACATTCAACTCATCTGCTATTATTTGTTCCAAATTAGAATCAAGTTTTGCACTGGGATTTCGCAAAAAAGTAACGTATGTCAACTTAGACAAAGGCTGTCTAAGCTTAATCCCGGCTTCTTTCCTTTTTGCGTGTCCTAATTCTGCAATTTTTCTAACAATCTGCATATCTGATAACAATTTATCATCTAATAAACTTTTATCTCCTTCCGGGAAAAATGTCAAATGAACAGATTCCTCTGAAGTTAAGTTTTTGTAGATCTCTTCAGATATAAATGGAATAAAAGGAGCTATTAACTTTGACAGTGTAACTAAAACTCCATACATAACAGAGAGTGCAACATTTTGATCAGTATTATCCACCTCAAGTCCTACTCTATCTCTAGATCTTCTTATATACCATGTAGAAAAATCGCTAACAACAAATTCTTCAATTGCCCGAGAAGCTGCTGCAGCATCAAATTTAGTAAGCTGTTTATTAACAAGTAAAGTTAAAAATGTTAGTTTTGACAATATCCATCTATCAAGAATAGTCAGTTTATCTTTAATATCAGATTCAATATTACAATCCCATTGAACCAAATTAGCATAGTCCACAAAAAACTTAAAAGAGTTCCATAAAATTAAATAAAATCTCCTCTTAACTCCAGCTGCAGGAGTAAACCCAAAAAGTAAATTCGCTTCTGGATTTTGAGTTACATACATCCATCTCATAACATCAGCTCCAATTTTATCCGCAGCTTCATTAAACTCAATAGAATTACCCTTAGATTTATGCATTGGCTCACCCTTCTCATCAAGTAAAGAAGCAAAACCTAAGATGTTTTTAAATGGAATTTCTCTTGCTAAAGCAGTACTCATAGCAATCAAAGAATAAAACCAATTTTTAAACTGTCCTGGAAAACTTTCAGTCACAAAATCTGCTGGTCTCCAACTCTCCGGTAGTGTAGAAGATGATACTATACCTGCATCTAACCAAGGATTTCCCACATCTGGAATTCTGGAAATAATTTCTGAACACTTAGAACACTTTATCTTTATTTGATCAACCCACGGTCTATGAGGAGAATTTCCTTCAAACTCTTCCCAGCCGTCAATAGCTTTTTCTTTTAACTGATCTTTACTACCAATTACCTCAAAATTACCACAACTTTGACATTCCCAAACAGGCAAAGCAAGCCCCCAATATCTTTTTTTAGAGATTAACCAATCATGCATATTTTTAAGCCAATCTAATTCCCGCTCCAATCCCCATTTTGGTATCCAGTTTATATTCTTTACAACTTCTATCATCTGCTCTCTGTAAGTTTTTCCTTCACTATCATCACGGTCCATTGCAATATACCACTCATCAACTACTCTCCAGACAAGCTCTGATTTACATCTCCAACAGTTTGGATATCTATGTTTTATTCTTTCAGTCTTGAACAAGAATTTTCCGCCCTCTTCTTTTAGAAAATCTATTATTAACTCTGGGTGTTTTTTGGCGTTCTTTCCAGAAAAATCCTCCATTTTATCTAGATAATTTGCCTCTTCATCTATTAGTTCAATTACTGGAAGACCTAGTTTTTTTCCTAATTTAAAATCCTCACTTCCCGCGCCAGTTGCCACATGTACCAAACCACTTCCCTCTTCAGAACTTATGGGTAAGATTAAATCATCAGTTTCTACAACCCTATGAATATATTCACCTAAAGCCTCTGAAACTCTAGGTAGATGATCAAAAGGAGCTTCATATTCCAATCCTACTAAATCTTTTCCTGATATTTTTTGTCCTTCATACCCTAGAGCTTTAGCTCTCTCCTCCATTAAATATATCAACTCATCACCTTGTTTAATTTTAAGATAAGTTTTTTTAGGATCCACCGCAACTGCAATATTCGCAGGAATTGTCCAGGGAGTAGTTGTCCAGACAACTAAATATTCATTCCCCTTATCCTTTATTGAAAGTTTAAAATAAACTGATTCATGATCAATCTCTTTATAATCTTCTGTTAGAATCTCATGCTGGGAAATAGCTGTCCCACACCTGGGACACCAAGGAACACTGTCATGTCCCTTGTACAGCCACCCCTTATCATTCACAACTTTTATAAAATTCCAAATGGCGTAATTATTTTCATCAGATGATGTATGATAGGAATTATCCCAATCCATAAAATAACCTAATCTTTTAGATTGTTCTGTTTGAATATCAGAAAACTTTTTAACCCTTTCCTTACAAAGATTAATAAACTTTTCTAAGCTTTTAAATTTATCAGCTGGAATTAAATTTTCTATATCTTTTTTACTGTGTAGACCTAATTCTTTTTCCACCTCTACTTCTACCCAAAGCCCTTGTTCATCAAAACCATTTTGAAACCTTTGGGCGTAACCTTTCATATTAAAAAATCTTTGCCAAAGGTCCTTATAGGTTCTTCCCCAAGCATGATGTACACCCATAGGATTATTTGCAGTTATTGGTCCATCTAAAAAGGAAAATTTTTGTTTAGAGCTTTGATTTCTTTTTAAATACTTCTCAACAATTCTTTTCGAATACCAAAACTCAAGTAACTCTCTTTCAAGAGCAGGAAAATCCACTTGTGATGAAACCGGTTTAAATTTACTCATGGAGATATTCTAGCAGAATATAGAATGTGAGGCTAGCGGTTAGATCTTAAAAATGCGGGAATTTCCAAATCTTCATCTTCACTTTCCTCTTTTGCCTCGGCTTGCTCTACTGTTTGCTCTTGAGCTGTTTGAGATATAGGAGTCTCTTCAACTTCCTCATCATCCCAGGACTTTTTTGCTTGATTTTGCAATGAAGATGAACCAATACCGGTTCCTATATACTCTCTCAATCTTCTTCTTGTTTCATCAAATCCTGTTGCAATAACTGAAATTTTGATTTGATCCAATTGGTCTTCCTTAATTGTGGCACCAAAAATAATGTTGGCATCAGGATCTGCTGCCTGGGCAATAATTTGAGCTGCCTCATTAACCTCTGTCATAGATAAATCAGATCCCCCGACTATATTGAACAAAACCCCTTTTGCCCCCTCAATTGACACCTCTAAAAGAGGGGAGGCAATAGCCATTCTTGCAGCAGCTGCAGCCCTGTTTTCTCCTCCTGCAACTCCAATTCCCATAAGGGCTGACCCTGCACTGGACATAATTGTTTTTACATCTGCAAAATCAACATTAATAAGTCCAGGCATAGTAATTAAATCAGATATACCCTGTACTCCTTGTCCTAAAACCGAATCTGCTAATTTAAATGCTTCCTGCAAAGTCATATTCTTTTCAACAGTTTCCAGAAGCCTTTGATTTGGAATTATAATTAATGCATCAACTTTATCTTTTAACTTCTCAACACCCTCCTCAGCAACTACCATTCGTCTGGTGCCTTCAAAAGAAAAAGGCTTGGTTACAACAGCCACAGTCAAAGCTCCCATATTTTTGGCAATTTGTGCAACTACAGGAATAGCACCAGTCCCGGTCCCTCCACCCATTCCTGCTGTCAAAAAAACCATATCTGCATCCTGCAATACATCTTCCAACTTCTGAGTAGATTCTTCAGCTGCCTGTCTTCCTACTTCCGGATCTCCACCAGAACCTAAACCCCGGGTTAGCGTCTCTCCAATTTGTACTTTAGTTGGGGACTGATTATTCATTAATGCTTGGGCATCAGTATTAATTGCAAGAAATTCTACGCCCTGAATTTGCTGTAAGGAAATCATGGAGTTTAAAGAATTAGAACCACCACCACCCAATCCTACTACTTTTATTTTTGCAAACCTTTGAACATCTGGTTTAATTAACATCTTATCTTACCTTCTGGGCAGAATATACAAAAAATGATCAATAATATCAAGACCCAAAGAAAAATTAAGGCAGGAAAGATTTTATCATCTGGATACCCTTATGAATCATTCCCTTAATCGGAAGACTACCGGAAAGGACAGGAATACGCATTTCTCCCTGAAATCGTTGTGTTGCGCCATATAAAATTAAGCCTGCTGCTGCTGCAAAGGAAGGAGAATCCATTTCTTCGACTAGACCAGAAAGACCAGTAATTTGACCTTGTCTTGCCGGAAACCCCAATACATATTTTGCCTGATCTAAAACACCAATTGTTTGAGCACCGCCACCACAAATAACTAAACCTGAGGGTATTTGAGTACCAAATCCACTTTTTTTAATCTCTTTACCAACATATTTAAAAATCTCCTGAAGTCTCGGCCTGATTATTCCCTCAACAACAGCCTTTCTGGAAATTCTCTGCACATCTTCTTCAATACCCAAAGCTTTAATATCCAAAAGTTCATTATCTTTCTTTTTAACACCTAAATTTTTAGACCCTTCCTCCATATTTTGATTATCATCTGCGATTGCCGGAACTTTTTGAACTTTACCCAGCGATAATTTAATCTTTTCGGAAGACTCCAGTGAAACACGCAATCCAACAGCCATATCAGATGTTATATGACGGGCTCCGATCGGAATAACAGATGAATAAGCAACAGACCCATCTATAAAAATTACAACATCAGTTGTTTCACCTCCTATGTCCACAAGCACAACTCCTAATTCTTTCTCCGTATCGCTAAGTACCGCAATTGATGCAGCAATACCGGAAAAGACTAACTCTGAAACATCTATACCCACTTGTGAAACACATTTAACGAGATTTTTCATTGATGTAGAGGATCCGGTAATAATATGTGTTTCTGTCTCCAGCCTTACCCCTGTCATACCAATTGGATCTTTAATACCTTCCTGACCATCAACTGTAAAAGTACGAGGTATTACATGAAGAATTTCCCGGGATGAGGGCAATGGAATTGCTCTTGCTGCCTCATTAACTCTCTGGATATCACTATCCCTTATTTCCCCTTCCGGCTGCGAAACCGCAACAACCGCATGTTGGTTAATACTCTCAATTTGTGGACCACCCATTGATATAAAGCCGGAAGAAATAGAATAACCTGCCATTCTTTCTGATGCTTCAATGGATTCGGTTATTGCGTTTACTGCTTCTTCAATATCTACCACCTGATTTTTTCTTACTCCTTTTGATAATGTACTTGATACACCTATCAAATTAATTCTTCCTGTCTCATCCACTGAAGCAATAAGGGTGGCAATTTTTGAAGAACCAACATCTATTCCGCAAATAACTTTGTCTTTTGGCATAACTCTTAATTCTTTTTTGGAGCAATTTTAATAATAGGTTTATCAAATCTTAGATCGACAAGCTCCAACTTGCTAAAATCTATTTTAGCCTTATCTAGGATCAATTGTAAAGATGCAAGTTGAATATCGATATTATTTTGCAAACTGAAAATTATTTTTGGTTCAGAATTTATTATAAAAAATTTATCACTTATTAAAGTTTCTTTGATTTCTACCCTAAATGTTTTAACTTTCTCTATAATTTTTAATGAATCTATAATCAAGTTATCTTTTAAACTTTCCCCTAAAAAAATATTTGAATTATAGGAATAAATTTCAGGAATATTTAATCCGTTTATATTTTTGGAGAAAATCACTCCCTCCTTATCTACTAAATAAGAAGCTATAGATTGCTGTGCGCTTGGAGTAGCAATAAATTCCACCAAAGAAGATTGCGAAGCTTCAGCGCTTTTTAAAGTGATCAATATTGCAGCCGGGGTGCGACCGAACACTTCAAGCTTTACTTTATTGGGAAAAATTTTGGATAGATTAACGCTGCTAATACAATAAAAGTTTTTTTTAAGATTTTGGGTAAGATTTGTAATATTTATAAGAAAAAAATTTTGTCCGTAAAGTGCTGATAATTTTTTCAATTTGTCTTCATCAGTACATCTGATTTTATCCATACTAATATCTATTTGTTTAATATTAAAAAAGTTTGTACGAAAGATTAAAAAAATAGGTAGTATGAATAAAAAGATTATTAATGCTATCTTCAGTGACCTAATCAGTTGGTTCCTTTTTCTACTTATTATCATTACTTAAAATTACTGTCTCCAGCGCTAGCCTTTCTGCAGCATCCGGAATAATAGCCTTTCTTGCTTGCTCTGCCTTTTCTTTAAAAGAATTTAAATTATTTAACACAATCTTAATATTTCCAACTAAATTTTTACTGGACAATTTTTTTTGAGGAAGAATCTTTACCAGACCAAATTTTTCAAAATATTTGGCATTTTTATTTTGTTCATCCTGATAAAGAGGCTCAAAAGGAATTACTAAAGCAGGTTTTCCTAAAAAAGCCAATTCCGAAAGGGTATTAATGCCTGCTCGAGAAATTACCATATCCACCTTTGACAAAACTTTTCCTACTTCCTTACCAATCCACTTTTTAACCAAATATTTTTTATTTCCGAAGGAAAGAACTTGTTCATTTTGTGATTCTTGCAATCTCTCAAAATCTTTAAATTTAGAATCTCCTGTTTGGTGAATTACGTATCCGATTTTTGAAAGATCAGGCAAACACTTTTCAATGATTAGATTAATAGTATGTGATCCCTGATTTCCACCAATCACTAATATAACCGGAAGTTTTTCAGCTTTGGCTTTTCTAAATATTTCTTTATACTCAAAAGCCAGTTCAAATTTGTTAAAAAACTTAATTTCTTCCCTGATAGGATTTCCGGTTATAAGTACATTTTTTTTACCTGAATTAGAGTCTGTATCAAAAGATAGAGCCACTCTACTGGCAAAAATTGCACTAATTTTATTTGCAAGACCAGAGACCACTGTTTGCTCATGAATAATAATAGGTACAGAAAAAAGCCATCCGGCTATCACAATTGGTACAGATACATATCCTCCAAAGGACAAAATTACATCAGGTTTTTCAGACAATATAATATAAATGGATTGGATAAACCCAATAGGCAATTTTAAGACAGAAGGTATTGTATACAAAGTAAAGTTACGCTGTAACCTCCCTGTAATAATTGAAATAAATTTGACTCCTAAGTTTGGAAATATTTTTGATTCCACTGATTGTGATAAATCACCTTCCAAGGTTGTTTTTCTTCCTACGTATACAATTTCTATACTTTTTCTTTTTTTAAACTCCTTCAAAACTGCAACTGCAGGAGTAAAGTGTGTTCCAGTTATCAGTACTTTCATCAATGATAATTATATCTTAATTTGTGTAAGTTTCCGACTTGGAAATATTAAGTAAAATCCCAACAGCAGTTAAATTTGCAACTAAAGCCGAGCCTCCATAGGAAATAAATGGAAGAGGAACTCCGGTAAGTGGCAATAGAGCACTCATCGATGCTAGATTTAAACATATCTGAATTCCTAACCAGGAAGTCAAACCTAAAGACAGAATTTTGCCAAAATTATCCTGACAATTCTGTGAGATCTTAAATCCTCTAAGTAAAACAATTACAAATAAAGCTATTAAAAAAACTGCTCCTACAAAACCTAATTCCTCTCCAATAATTGCAAAAATAGAGTCTGTTGAAACTTCCGGAATATATGCAAACTTCTGTCTTGAATGACCCAAACCTAAACCAAATATTCCACCAGACCCTAAAGCTATTAAAACTTGTGATATATGGTATGTAAAACCCTGTGAATCCGAAAAAGGGTCTAAAAATGCAAGTATTCTTTTACTTCGATATCCCGAAGTAAATATAAGAATCAAAACCGCAATAATTCCAAAAGGGATTGTTAAAACAAAATGCCAGATAGATCCATTACTTCCAAAATATAAAATCGTCGCTGCCGCTACAAAAACAAGAGTGGAACCTAAATCCTTTTGCAAAATTGCCGTAATTATTGATACTCCTCCAACAAGTATTATAAAAGGTAATAACTTTACCTTTTTATCAAAAATTGATGCCAAAAAAATTATACTTGTTAGCTTAATTATTTCTGCAGGTTGAATAGTTAAAGGTCCAAATTTTAACCATCTGTGGGCCCCGCCGCCGGAAATTCCAAATCCTGGAATAAAAACCGCAAGAAGCAAAATAACAGATATAATCATTAAAGGTAAAGCTATTTTCTTAAACCTTTTATAATTAAACTGTGTAAAAAAAACCAGCGAAAAAATTCCAACAAAAACCCAAATTAATTGTTGTTTTATATAATAATATGTATCTTTAAAATCTCTTAGTCCGGCAATTACAGATGAGTCATATACCATGACCAACCCAAAAATTAAAAGTATTCCTATTGTCACCAATAGAGGAAAATCAAGCTTCTTTTTTTGTGACTGAAGGTGAATTTTACGAAAATTCATTTTGAAAGAAATGCAAACCATAACCCCAAAATTGCAAATAAACCTTGTGCTAGCCAAAACCTGCTAACTATTTTTGATTCTTCCCAACCTTTATATTTAAAATACATATGCAAAGGTGCCACAGGCAATATTTTCTTTCCAAGAAATTTCTTGGAAAGAATTTGCAACAAAGATGAACCGACAATTATCGCAAACATTCCCCCTATTACCACTAGGGCTAAAATTTTACCTGTTAAAAGACCAACCACTGCTAAAGTTGCACCAAAACCAAATGCACCTGCATCTCCTAAAAAAATTCTTGCAGGCCAAACATTAAAATACAGGTATGAAAAAAGTATACCAATCCAAATTCCGATAAATGATGCCAAGGTTAAATCCAATAATCCGCTTGCTGTTAATGCTAAAAAAGCAAAAAGGCAAATTAACAAAAGACCTGCTGATAAACCATCCAGCCCATCTGAAATATTATATGCATTGGCAAAAGAGACAATAATAAAAGCTGCCAAAGGTATATACCAGGCATTTATAATAAAATTTCCAAATCCTGAAATATAAAGATTATTTAACCCTGCCATAAAATAAAGCATCGAGGCTATAATAAATCCAAGAATTAGTTGAACAATTAACATTTTCTTCCTACCCAATCCTAAAAATTTTCCCTTTCTTCTGATAAGAATAAATTTTATATCGTCAACCAAACCTAAAGCTCCAAAAGACAAAAGAGTTAAAAGCAAAATTACAAGACTTACTTTATCAAAAGAAGGGATAAAAAATACAAGAATTAAACTTAATATTGTCAAAATTATAATTAACAAAATTCCCCCACCTGAAGCAGTATTCTCATCTGCCTTCATTAATCTATCGTGAATTGGTGTCTCTGACTTCTTTACATCGTTTTGAATCTTTTCAAAGCGTCTTTTCAAATAAAAAAGCAAATCAATAAAAGGCACCATAAATATGCTTGTTATTGCAAATGATAAGAGGACAAGACCTAATAGTTGCGTCATACTTTGTTTTTACTTCTTTATTATACGCTTTACCACCTCATCTAATCTTACAGCTCTTGATCCTTTTATTAAACAGACATCTCCTTTTCCTAAAGTTTTAAGAAGTTTCCCAACCAATTGACCTGTTTGTAAATTTACTTCCAATCTCTCTTCCCAAAATCCTAAGCTTTTCAACTCATCAGCTATAATTTGTGTGTCGCCCTGACCTAAGAATACCAGGTCAAATTTTTCTTTATAAATTCTTTGGGCAATTTGTCTATGAAGGATATCCGAATATTCACCTAATTTCTGCATCTCACCTAAAACTATTACTTTTCTTCTTGCCGGAATTTCAAGCAAAGTATCAAACGCAGCCTCAACTGCAGCCGGGGAGCTGTTATAAGTATCATCTAAAATAATTGAACCGTTCGGACCCAATAACGGCTGCAGACAAAACTCTGATGACTCTATTGATTCTAATCCATGTTTAATCTTTGTTAAAGGAACGCCACAAGTAATACCTAAAGTTGCTGCAGCCAGTGCTGAGTAAACCTGATGAGTACCTAAAAGTTGATAGTTTATTTTAACTCTTTCAACACCAAAATTTAACTCAAAACTAGTTCTAAAGTTTTCAGTCCTAATATTACCTGCCCAAAGGGAACAATTCTGAGAGCTTGTGCCATAATAGATAATTGTTCCTTTGCACATTTTCTCCAATCCTCTACTATTTGCATCATCAAAGTTTAATATTGCAATTCCATCCTCAGGTAAGCTTTGAATTAACTTCCCCTTTTCCAAAAGTATTTCATCCAATCCTCCCAAATACTCACTGTTAGAATGGGCAATTTTTGTAACTATTGCTGTTTTAAACTTTACTAAGGAAAGATAAAAATCCATCTCTCCTTTATATTCAACCCCCAGCTCGAGAATAACTTTTTTAATAGACGGATTAAGTTTTAAAAGAGTAGAGGGAACATTTAAAATAGGGTCTAGATTGGGCTGAGTACTTATTGTTTTGTACTTTTGCGATAATACAGCAACGCTTGCGGCAACAGTTGTGGTTTTCCCAACTGAGCCTGTTATACCAATAAACATTTCGCTCGTATATAATTTTGCATACTGCCTTGCTAAATAAATCCTTAACAGATCCAGAGGTTTTTTAATTGTAGGGATTTTCACGAAAACGATTATATCATTTTTTAAACTAAATCTCTTTGAATATCAGCCCCTATCCCCTTTAATTTTTCCAAAACATTTTCATATCCTCGCTCAATTAACTCTGACTGATTAATTACGCTTTTCCCTTTCCCAACCAAAGCTGCCAAAACCAGCGACATACCAGCCCTTATATCCGGTGTATCAAGCACTCTTGCTCTAAGTCTTGTTTGTCCATAAACCAAAACCCTATGTGGATCTGCAAGAGTAATATTCGCCCCCATAGAAATTAATTTATCTACAAAAAACATTCTGGATTCATACATCCAGTCATGACACAAAATTACCCCTTTTGATTGTGTTGCTAAAACAATTGCTACACTCATCAAATCAGTAGGAAAACCCGGCCAAATATTTGTAGTAAGTTTGGAAGGGGATTTAAGCCTTTTTACGCTTACCTTTAGAATTTCTTTCCCTTTCTCAATATTAATACCAAATTCTCTGAATGGCACAATAATAGGATCTAAATCAGTTTCATCCAATCCGGAAATTTTTATCTCTCCCCCTGTTATTGCAGCAGCTACAATATAAGTACCGACTTCTATAAAATCAGCTCCAATCTTAAATCTTGTACCACCTAACTTCTCTACTCCGATAATTTTTATTGTATCACTCCCAACTCCGGAAATTTTTGCTCCCATTTGCATAAGCATATTACAAAGATCAATAATATGGGGTTCTTTTGCACAATTTCTTAAAGTAATAGTCCTTTTCCCTAAAATAGATACCAGGATCAGATTTTCTGTTGCGGTAACAGAGGCTTCTCGTAAAAATAGCTCACAATCTTCACTGCTTTGACCGTTCTCAGGGAAAAAAAGCGTAAATTTGGAATCAGTAGCTTTAAAAGTTGCACCCAAATCTATAAAAGCCATTAAATGTGTCTCAATACTTCTTCTGCCAATTATATCTCCTCCCGGATGATAAAAATTTACCTTTCCCATTCTTGAGAGGATTGCACCTACCAAAACTATTGATCCTCGAAGCTTACTCATCAAATCTTTAGGAAGACTAAAACGACGAATATCGCTAGCTTCTATAAAAAGAGTGGATTTATCTCTTTTAACCTTTACACCAAGATCTTCCAAGATTTGAATTAAAATCTGGGTGTCTTTTAGATCAGAAACATTTTCTAAAATTACCTGATCCGATGTTAACATTGCTGCTGCAACACATGGAAAAATAGAATTCTTGTTTCCGGAAATTTTAACCTCTCCTGACAACTGTTTACCACCATTAATAATATATTTCATGTTTTAGCTTTCATTTTAAATACCGCAGATAAAATAATATGTTTTTTTAGACTTAACTCTTCAGAGCGAATTTCTTCAACTTCATCCTCAAGAGTATATACTTTAATACTTTTAACTCTCATTTGCAAAAATTTATTCAAAAAAAGATTACCCCCAATACTACCTTTAAATTCAGCAAAATCTGAAGTTTCTAATTCCTGGGAATCCAAAAATTCTATAAACTTATTAATACTTACACCTGATTCTACCTCTATTAAAGCTTCTTCAACTCCTATTCCAAGAACTCCTCTTCCAAGAACTCCTCTTCCAAATTTTGTAACCTTACCTTTTACTGAAATTGTATGTATATCTTTAGTCCTATTTTTAATTACCAAACCAGCAAAACCTTTATCAGAAATTATCATTTTACTTCCCGTACCAAATAAAAAAAGGGGCAAATTAAGCTGTCTGCACATACTTATTATCTTTGTTAACTCTTTGACAGTGAAAGCAATGAAAAAAAGTTTTGCCAATCCTCCAATATTTAAGGCAGTATAATTTTTTAAAGATTCGTTAAATTTAAATCTTTCTTTACCGAAAGAATCTACTATTAATTTGTATCTGTTATCCATTTAATATTCCCTTCACCACATCAAAATCCGACCAGGGAATTTCTTTTTTACCATCCAAATTCATCGAAGTCTCACATCCCTTGCCAAACACACCGATTATATCCCCTTTTCTTGCTAAAGTATTTATGGAAAAATCTATTGCTTTTTTCCTGTCATCAATTACAAAAAAATTAATATCTTTTTTTGCCCCGGCTTTTTTTGCCCCTTCCATAATCTGCCTATTAATTATTTCTAGCTGTCCTCTTGGGTCAACTGATGTAACAATCACAACATTAGAAAGTTTTTGGGCAATTTCACCCATCATTGCTCTCTTACCCGGATCACGGAATCCTTCAGCGCCAATTATTGCAATAATTCTACTTTCACCTACTTGTAATTTAAGGGTTTTTAAAACTGACTCCAAACCATTTGGAGTATGTGCAAAATCTATAATAATTTTTATACCTCTATTATTTTTAACCTCCTCCATTCTACCCTTAACTCCTTCAAAATTCTCTAAAGTTTTTTGTGCAGTTTTTTTGTCAATATGTAAAGCAAAAGCACATGCAAGTGCAGCTAAAGCATTTTCAATATTGTAGTCTCCGGGTATTTTTAAGTTTAATTTAACCTCTTTCTGATTAAAATCTCCTTCATTCAAACCAAAAGTAATCACCTTATCTCCCCTATTTCCCACATCACCCTTATTACCCTGATTAATAATTTTAAATTTAGTATCCTGAAAAAGTTTAAGTTTAGTATTCTTATAATTTTCAAAAGTTTTATGATAATCCAAATGCTCATGAGAAATATTAGTTAAAACTGCAACATCAAACTTAATCCCCCAAAATCTATATTGATCCAATCCATGAGAAGTTACTTCCAGTACTAAATATTCATCCCCATTGTTTCTTGCCAATTTTGCATATTTTTGTATAGAAAAAGGATCTGGAGAAGTTACATGAAAACCCGTATCATAATATTTCCCTCCTATCACTGCATTAACAGTTGAAACCATAGAAACTTTTTTACCAGCATCTTTTAAAACCTGATAAACCATACCCGTAGTTGTTGTTTTCCCGTCAGTGCCGGTAATCCCGATAACTTTTAACTTTCTTGTAGGAAATCCATATATTAAACTTGCGATAATAGCTTTAGGAAGATGATAGAAATTATTAATAGTTGATTGAGATATGATGGAACGCAAAATCCTCTTCATTGAAGGTAATTATAACAAACTTCCGGAAAAATCATTCAGTTGGAGCAATTTTATAATACGTAAAAAGCTGTTTGGCGATTTCAAAAAAGGTCGGGGCTGCTGTTTCTGCACCAAATATAGAAGTTGTCGGTTGATCATACCGCACAAGCATTACAAACTTTGGATCATCAGCAGGAGCAAATCCTACAAATGAAGCAATGGTCTTATTTGGATCATAATGTCCGGCTACTGGGATTTGAGCAGTTCCTGTTTTACCAGCTATTTTAAAACCTTTCAATCTAAAAAATTTTGCTTCACCTTCCTCAACAGCCGCTACCATCATTTCTTTAACCATATCCGCACTAGACTGCTTTATCACCTGAGAAATTATTTTGGGTTTTATTTCAAAAGTATTTTTATCATCTTTGACCAGTTTTACAACATGAGGTTCCATTAGATTTCCTCCATTTGCAATCGTTGCTACAGCCTGTACCATTTGTATCGGTGTCACAGCAATCCCCTGACCAAAAGAGGCTGTTGCCAAGTCAATATCCTTCCATTCATCTCTTGGTCTAATATCAGGAGAAAATTCATCCTGTAAATCAATATTAGTTTGTTTGCCAAAACCAAAATTCTGAAGGTATGAATAAAATTTCTCCAGCCCTATTTTCCTTCCGGCAAAGACCATTCCCGTATTATCCGAATGTACTATAACATCCCTCATATTAGTATCCGGATAATATTTATTATCCCAGGTTCTAATCAGAAATCCCCCCAGAGAAACCGGACCAAAACATTCATCGCATTTGGTATCAGGTTTAACAACACCTTCATTTAAAGCTGCAGCCATAACTAAAACCTTAAACGTAGAACCCGGCTCATATTGATCCGCGACTATTGGATTTCTGTAATATTCTTTAGGAAAATCAGAAAACTTATACGGATCATAGTTTGGATACGATGCTAAGGCTAAAATTGCCCCTGTTTTAGGATTCATAATAACAACCGATGCAGCTTTAGCTCCATATTTTTCTATTCCATTTTTTAAAGCTTGCTCAGCTATAAATTGAATAGACCTGTCCACATTTAAAACCAAATTCTTCCCATTTTTTGCATCATGAGTCAAAAAATTTCCAATCAGAATAGTCAACCCCAGCGCATCTTTTTCATGACGGATTGACCCGGCAGCTCCCTTTAATTCTCCTTCGTAATATCCTTCCAACCCAAAATAACCAGTACCTGTACCCCTAACATCTGAGCCCACAAATCCCAAAAGATGAGCCGCAGATGAACCCTCTGGATAAAAACGGCTGCTTGCCTGATTGAAACCCACACCGGTTAAATTTAACTGTTCAATTTTTTTCTTTTGATCAACACTAATATTCTTTTTTAACAACACCCAATATAAATCCTGGGATAATTTGTTGACCAAATCTTTTGCCATCAGATTAACTTTTTCTGTTAAATCTTCATCAGTTATAATCTTTGCCAGAGCATAAGCTGTTTTTATTTTTTGATCATCAGGAATTGATTTGGGTAATCCATACAAAGAAAATGAAGGGCTAGAGGATGCTAAAACAGATCCATCTGAGAAAAAAATTTTGCCCCTCAGGGCTGATACTTTAGTATCTGCAAAATGTTGGTCTTCTGCTTGCGCTTGTAAAAATTCCGCCTTTATCCCTTGCCAATAGAAAAGACGAATAATAATGCAAGAAAAAAATAGCAGGAAAAATACTCTAATCCAATATAATCGCATTAACGAATATATTCTATACTCTCTGATTTTAAAAATCCAAGCTCTGCTGATTTTGATGCAATCATTGCTAAGGATTCTTGTTTTGAAACCTCATTTTCAATAATTTGATTTTCTAAAGTTAAGCTTTGAGAAAGCTTGGACATATTTTCAAATTTCTCACTATATGCAAGCACACTATTATTAACCCATATTCCCACCATAGTTAGAAGAAACAGACAAAAAATTGTTAAAATAGTGTATTTTCTTGTAATAGTCATAATAATTTAAAAATTCTTAATTTAGCTGAGCGGGATCTTGGATTTTTTGCAATCTCGATATCTGATGGCAAAATTGGTTTTTCCGTTAAAATCTCACCAATTCCCTTATCACACCATTGTTTAAAAGTATTCTTAACGATCCTATCCTCAAGTGAGTGAAAACTAATGACAATAATGTGACCATTTTTTTCTGTTAAATCCTTTACTTGAATAAGTCCTTCCTTTAGCGCATCCAGCTCATCATTAACTGCAATTCTTAAAGCCTGAAAACCTTTTGTTGCCGGATGCCTGCCAATCGAACTTTTAGTAAAACCTTTTTTTCTTCCAACTACTCTCTCGATAAGATAAGCCAACTCTAAAGTATTGCTAATAGGCTTTACTTGACGGGTGAGAACCAAAGCATTAGCCAAACGCCAAGAATTTGTTTCTTCACCATATTCTTTAAATAATTCATATAGCTCCTTTCTTGATAAAATGTTAATTAAATCCAAGGCTCTAACTTCCAAACTAGGATCCATTCTCATATCCAAGGGTCCATCCTTGCCAAAAGAAAAACCCCGCTCTGGGGTTTCAAGTTGCAAACTGGAAACCCCCAGATCAAAAATTGCACCAGCCAGGGAAGCGGGCTTATGTATTAAATTTTTTAAATCTCTAAAATTTCCCAGAACTAATTTATATTTGTCTTTTCCAATTCCTAAATTTTCAAATCTCTTTTGCACTCGCTTTAAGGCCTGCGGGTCAACGTCAAATCCAATGACTCTCCCACCCCGCGAAATAATTTCTATTGAATGCCCTCCGTCGCCCAGTGTTGCGTCCAAATACCAGGCATCTCGGACATTAAGTGCATTTATCACTTCTTTGAGTAAAACACTATTATGATACCCTTCCATACTCCTTTTCCAACCTTTGCAATTGCTTTTCCCAAAGCGTTTTATCCCAAATCTCAAAATGATCGCCCGCACCAATTAAAACAACTTCGTCCTCAATATTTGCATAATCCAAAAGATTTCCAGGTATTACAAATCTACCTTGTTCATCCATCTCAACCATAATAGATGATGCGAATAAATACCTTCTAAGCAATCTTCCTTTTTCCTCTATTGCCGAAATTTCAAGTTGCTTCTCTGCCTCTTTTTTCCAAATTTCCAAGTCAAATCCCCAAACGCAACCTTCAAATCCTCGGCTTAAAATTAACTCTTCATCTTTTATTTCTTCTCTTAATTTTTTTGGAAGTAAAATTCTTCCTTTTCCGGTAAATTTTGCTGAATATTCGCCCAAAAACATAGAGGACATCCTCAATTTCCGGGCAGAATATTTAACCTATTTTCACCATCTATAACCATTTTCCGCCATTTTGATGTTAATTGTCAAGGGTCAATTTTTTAAAGCGGGCTTTTGATGCAACGAACTGCAATATCTTTACTTTTTGGAGATTAAAACAGCAAATATACCGGCTCCGGAAGCTTTAGAGGATAGCTTACTTCCATCAACTTTTGTATCCAACTCCTGCCAATTGTCTTTGCCGCCGTCATATCTATAAAGTTTTGCCTGTAATGGAACATTCTCTGCCAGTTCAAAAGTTACATCCCCTGAAGTTAATTCTTTAGCAATCGGTAAATTTATAGAATAAACTTTACCAATAATATCCTTGCCAAAGGGAAGCTTTGGAGCTCCTGTCAAGTCATTGATTATTGTAAATCCTATATTAGAAAGTGTCTGCCTGTCAGCACTAATCTTATATGTCAGGTGATTATCACCAGATGTCAAAATACCTAAAGCCACATCCGGCTGTTGTAAATGCCACTGGGTACTCATCTTGTATGCTTTACCAGCCTTTTTTATATGCAGAGTTAAAGTACCATTCTCTACCCCTTTATCATATTTGCAAACATTTTTGCTACAAGTTCCAAATAAAATCTCCTGTTCATATTCACCCTTTTTTTCTTTAGTATCAATAGTGCCTACAACCCCTCTATCTATAGATCCGCTGACACTCCCTCCTTCACCATCATAAGAAATCTTAGTTCCTTTGACAACCGTTACATCAGGATTACTTGTATATGCAAGCTCATAAGAAATGCTATCGTAGGAACTTGTCCTTTTAAGATTTAAAACTAAAGCATTACCATCCCTTCGTGGTAAAAGCAAAGCAAATGGTCCTTCGGCATCAAAAGACAAATCAACTTCTTCAACGCTTTGACTGGTAGTTGGTATTTTTGATTTTTGGAAAAAAAATATTGCCCCTAATAAAATAATCAGCAGAACCCCGATTAGTATGAAGGTTATCTTATGAGCGATAAAGGCAGTTTTTAATTTATCCATACTCTCAATTATTACTTAATTCTATTTACCAAGTAATCTTTTACGTCTGAAATATTTACTCTTTCCTGTTTAGAACTATCCCGGTCTCTGATAGTTACCATCTCATCCTTGAGGGTCTGAAAATCCACAGTTATACAAAAAGGTGTCCCAATCTCATCTTGGCTGGCATATCTTTTTCCAATATTACCTCTATCATCCCACGCTATCATCATTTGCGACTTTAAGTCAACATATATCTTACGAGCCAAATCAACAAGTTCCGGTTTATTTGCAAGCAAAGGGAAAACAGCAACTTTGTATGGAGACAAACTCGGATGAAGTTTTAACAAAACTCTTCCATTATCCTCTGTATAAGCATCAATTAATAAGAATAAGGTTGATCTATCTACTCCTGCCGATGTTTCTATATCATAAGGAATATATTCTTCACCTGTTTGAGGATCTCTGTATTTCATATCCTGTCCGCTATATTTTTGATGCCTGGATAAATCGAAGTCTCCTCTATGATGTATTCCCATAAACTCAGACCATCCAAAAGGAGCATTATATTCAATATCACATGCAGCTTTAGCATAGTGGGCCCGCTCATCTGGAGCATGATCTCTAAATCGCAAATTCTCTTTTTTCAAACCTAGCGATAAATACCATTCCATCCTGTTTTGTTTCCAATACTCAAACCACTTTTTACCCTCTTCCTCATCAGGCTTAATATAAAACTGTACTTCCATTTGTTCAAACTCTCTGGAGCGGAAAGTAAAATTTCCGGGGGTAATTTCATTTCTAAAAGCTTTTCCAATTTGGGCAATACCAAAAGGAATCTTAACCCTGGTAGAATCCAATACATTTTTAAAATTAACATGCACTCCATTGGTAATCTCTCCTCTTAAATAAATCTCCTGTTTGTCGCTTTCTAATACACCTAAATAAGCTTTTACAAGTAAATTGAACTGTTCAGGTGGGGTCCAGTCAGCTATTAGACCAGGGTGTTCTTTTATTCCATGCTCACGAATTTCCTCAGCTTTATCGGCTCTGTACCTCTTATGGCATAATTTGCACTCTACCAAAGGATCACTGAAAGCTTCTACATGCCCACTTGCTTCCCAGGCTTTAGGATTCATCATAATAGCTGCATCTACCCCCACAATATCTTCCCTAAGTTGCACCATATCTTTCCACCAAAGATCTTTTAAATTTTTCTTAAGTAACACACCAACTGGTCCATAATCCCAGGTTCCTGCCAATCCTCCATAAATCTCAGATCCGGGATATATAAATCCCCGGCGTTTAGATAAAGCCACAATTTTTTGCATTAAATCATCCATGTTTAATCTCCTTTAGAAATTGTCTACTTTTAAGAGATCCTTCAATCACTCTCTCTACATGATAACGCAGAACTCTTTCCAGTTCCAGAGCCTGCTTTTGACTTATTCTCATCTTCTCAATCTCGTCCCAAGAAAAACCTTCCAATTTTTTTAGTAATTCCCTAATCCCCCCTATTTCCCTTATCTCTCTTCCAAAACCCATAAACCCTAAATTTGATAATATTTTCGCCTCAAAAGCTCTTATTAAAATTTGTCTGGGTCTTTGCTCCAACCTTTCTAAAACTTCTACCAAATGCTTATACAATATTCTGTTATCTTGATTCTCTGCGGTTAGTTTATCAATCAATTCTATGATGTGATATGCATACGTTGATAAGATTAGATCCTCTTTTATCTTCTGGAATGTTTGTAGAGATTGGGCCTCTGTTAATATTAAAAAACTTTTTGCCTGATACAGAAACAATAAAACTCTATTGAGAAGTTCTATATTACCTGCACGTCTTGAGGTAATTCTTCTTACCCCTTTTGCCAAGACAGAAATTTTTCCTTTCTGCAGGGTAAATACAGTCAAAATCCGATCCGCTTCCCCCAAATTCCTTCTTTTTAATATAATTCCTTCAACCTTTATTCCGTGCATGAATCCTTAAACAAAACTACAGTGAAAATTTAAATTCATGATCCTGCTCCAGTTTAAAATCAGCTTTTGCAGAACCGTTTACTTTAATCTTATACTCAAAATCTTTAGCTCCTGGTTGTTTCTGAATTAATAAATGATAATTTCCTTTTGGATCATATGGAATCGTATACTCTATTTCAAGTTTTCTACTATTTTGAGGACGGACCTGCACAAACGCCTCAAATACGGTTTTACCCAAATCCTCAATTGTCGTTACCGGATCCTCGCTACCTTTAGAAGAAATTAACTTGCTTCCAATGGGTACATAAAACCTCACATAATCACGATTTATCCCGTTTAACCAGGTATTAAACGCTTCTGGATTTTTATACTCTATTATAATCTTTTTCTTAGTTGTACCATCCTTTTGAGTATTTATCTCCTGAGTGACATTTTGTTCTACGTATAAATTAGATTTTCCTCCGGCAAAATTAGAATCATTAATATGTAAATAGTCTCCATCAAAATTCTTTATTTCACCAGTCCAGGAAAGAACAGATAAAGCCTGTTGTATTTTTGGATCATGCATATAAAACATTATGTGTTTATTATTGGCAAGTTTAGCAAATGCTTCAATAAGTTGGGGTAATTTCTCAACATCCGATCCAATTGAACGAGCCAAAATTTGTTGCATCAAAACTCCTAAAACCGCTTTCCTGTCCTTTTCTCCTTTGGCAGCAATTTCTGCGTAATTTTCCAGTTCATAAATAACATTCGGGCAATTACACCTCTTGTCTATTTCTGATGAATATTTGGTGCCAAATACATCAATTGGTCCTGTTACTTCAATAAGACTTTCAACTACTTGTGAGTCAATATAGATAACTCCATCAAAAGGCAAACCTTCTCCAAGCAACTGATACATTGTCTCAAACTCTTTGGCTGATGTTGGCACATCAGGGGAAAGATTAGAGTCTCTCATACTCCAGGCAGATCTTACCTTACCTGTCACCTCAGGTAAGTACTTAACTATTGGAACAGGCGGAGTAAGAGGACAAATTTTAGTCAGACATACTTTAAGTAGTTTTTCATCTAGTCTATAAATATCATCCGAGGTCGTAGAAGATACTTGCCCATTACTAACAGTTAATGTGGCGTAAGCTGTCATAAACCCTCCTGTTGCCCTTATTTCTTTATCATTTTGAAAAAGCAAAAGATAGTTTTTAGTAGAAGGTATTCCCAAAGCAATTGGTGCAATCATCAAGGCATTTTTACCATTTTTTACAGCAATATCTGCTCCTAAAATAAAATTCTTCAAGACTTCCAAATTCTTTCTTATGGTCTTATTTTTGAAAGTTTGGGGGTATTTATTAACATCAATATTTCTAACCTCTTCTGCAGCCCTGGTTAAATTAGGTTGTACTTTATCCAAATACGGTAAGCTTTTATTTAATATTTTAACCGCCTGTGTCACTCTATCCGGACCACTTTTTGGATGACCATCAAAACCTAACTCTGCTTTTGATTGGGCTAAATTTATAAGAAGTGAATTAAGCGCTGTTAATTCTTCCACCCCAGCACCAGCAATTTTTTTTACATCAGCATAATAACCTCCAACAACCGGGATTGCTCTTACCCAAAAAAGAAAGTTTAAAGATAAATTAACTTTTCGTAAGCCACTTTCTGTAGAGGATGCCTCTTTTACCAGTAAGTCAAAATCCTGATTTTTGTATGATGAAACCAGTCCTTTACCATGTGATGATACTTCTTTAATCCCTATATAAATAAATATAGAAGGAATGACTAAAGCAATAATGATAATTAAAAATAAAACCAGAGTCCTTCTTAATAATTTCTTTCTAGCGGACTTTTTATCTATCATATTTAATTTCTTGTTTGTAATCTAAATTGCTCCTCTTCCTGAAAGGATAGCCGGAATAGTTTTAAGCATTATCCAAAAATCATAAAGAATAGAACGTTTCTTTACATACCATGCATCCATCCCTACTCTCTTATCAAAATTAATCTCCGACCTACCTGTAACCTGCCATACTCCTGTTGCTCCAGGTTTACCTGACAAAATAATCTTAACAAATTTTCGGGATTCCGGATACTTTTCCTGCTGCTCCTCAAGCTCATACGGATAATACGCTCTGGGACCAACTAAACTCATATCTCCTTTTAAGATGTTCAGAAATTGCGGAAATTCATCAACTGAAAATCTTCTGATAATTTTACCTACACTTGTTACTCTGGGATCATTAAATATTTTATAGCTATTACGCTTATACTCTTCCAATAACTTGGGATTTTTTTCTAAAATCTCTTGGGCATTTTGTACCATTGATCGGAATTTGTATATTCTAAACAATTTACCATTTTGACCTGCCCGCATCGGGGTATAGGCTAAAAATGGTCCTGGTGAATCCAATTTTATAGCTATTGCCACCAAAAACAATACAGGAGAAAGAAAAATAAGTCCAACTAAAGAACCTATTATATCTGTTAATCTTTTGGCAAAGTCGTAAATCATCGTAGTATCTTAAGTGTACACTAAAGAATCAATAGCTTGTTTAAAATTATTGATAAAACTATTTTTACTAAAGCTGTTAGCATTTTCTTTACATAGCGCCGGATTAATATCCATAGAGTTTAATTTACTAATTGCTATTTTTAAACTGTTTACTGTTTGTTCCTCAAAAAAGATCCCTGTACCGCCATTAATAATAGTTTCTAAACTACCCCCGGATTTATATGCTATGACAGGTTTTCCTAATGCTTGCGCCTCTAAAGATACTAATCCAAAATCTTCAATACCGGGGATAATTAAAGCTTTTGCTCCACTTAAAACCCAAGCAACCATTTTATCATCAATAGTACCTAAGAAATCAATGTTATTACCATTATAATCACATACCAGTCCTTTTAAGTTATCCATTTCAGGGCCACTGCCTATGACTTTAAGTGAAATCCCCTGATCCAAACAAGCCATTATTGCTAAGTCTACTTTCTTATATTTATTTAATCTGGAAATTACGACCATATACCCTCCATCAAATTCTTTGATATTTCTAAATCTATCTAAATCAATAAAAGGGTAAACTACTTTTGAATCCTTTTTGTAAACTCTACTTATTCTTGCTTTTGCATTTTGCGAACCTGCTAAAAAATAATCTACCCTACGAGCAGAGATTTGGTCAAATAAACGAAGTTTGGTCATTAAAACCTCTAACAAGCCTAAGTTTTTTTTATCGGAGAAGTGCCATAAAAATCTTGGTGGTGTATGACAATAACTAATATGAGTTGTTCCTGGCTTTGTAATAATAGATTTTGCAAACCTGGTAGTATTGGATACAACCAAATCATATTCATCAAAAACAAACTGCTCAAATGCAATAGGATAAAGGGGGAGTAAACTTTTATATAGATACTTCCATCCAGGTATTTTTTGAAGAAATGAAGTAATAATTTTTTTTGATTCAAATTGTTTTTTAAGTAATTTATTATTTTGATTAAAAACCGATGTATATACTGGTGCATCAGGATAAACTTCACAAAGCCCAAGTAATACTCTTTCTGCTCCTCCCCACTGAACCAAATCATCATGGACTATAGCTACGCGCATAATCTATAACACTCCAATGTCTGTTGGGCCATTTTCTCCCAACTAAATAATCTTACTCTTTTCCTACCTTTCTCAATTAATTCTTTTTGAAATTTTTTATCTCTTAAAATATGCTCTATTTTTTCTACTATATCTTCAATATTAAACGGATCAAAATAATTGACAGCACTCCCGCCAATTTCCGGCAAGGAGGCAACATTTGATGCAGCAATAGGGGTGGAGCAAGCCATAGCTTCCAATATTGGTATTCCAAATCCTTCCTCAAAAGAAGACATCACAAAACAAGCAGCATTTTTATATAATACAATCAGTTCTTCTTCATTAACAAAACCAGTATAAATAATGCCTGGGTACTGAAATTCTCTTTTAATTCTTGGCCAGAAATTTTGATCCTCACCGGATAAGACCAATTTTAGATTTTGGTATTTTTTCTGTAATAATAAAAAAGCCTTTATTAAACCTTCAACATTTTTGTGAGGATGCGCATTACCAACATAAAATAAATACGGTTGTTCTATGTCAAAATTATTCAATACATTTGACATTTTAATAATACTCGATTTCAAGTTTAATTTTTTTTCAATCGAAAGAAACTTATCCTCAACTCCTTCATAGGTAACTGTTATCTTTTGTGGATTTATATCCCATTCTTTTTTCAACAAATTTTTTACATAATTTGAAGGTACCAATATTTTAGCTGAATAATTAACAGCTTTTTTAAAAATAATTTTATAGCTGATTCTTTTAATTTTATAGATAAATGGATTGTGAGTAGTTACTCTTCTCATTTGAAAATATTGATGAGTTAAATCATGAATAGTAACAATAAATTTTCCGGGCCAAAAAAAAGGCATATTGAAATGCGGAAAGTGAACCAAATCTAAATTATTTTTACTTAAAACCCAAGTCATTCCAATTTGTTCAGATATTGAATACCATTTAAAATCAGCAACTATTTTTGTGAAATTATTATTTAAATTCACTTTCTCAAAATCCTGTTTCTTTAGAAATAAAAAATACTTATTTCTCTTATCAAGTTTTTGCAAATGAAAAATCAAATTACGGATATATCTTCCTATTCCGGCATTCACACCCCAAAAACGACAATCTATACCAATTTTTAAAGTCTTGCGATCTGTTGGAATATTCATATTTTTTTACCTAAATTCTCATAAATATTACTTAATTTTTTTGCGATCGGATCCCAATCATATTTTTCAGAAACCATTTTTTGAGCATTTGCAGCTATTTTTTTATAAATATTTTTATTGTTCAATAACTCAATAGCAGCTTCTGCAATCTCTTCTGGATTATCTCTAATCACTACTTCCACACCATCTCTTGCCTCAGTTCCTTTTATACCAATAGATGTTGTAACAACCGGCAAACCCGATGCAAATGCCTCAAAGTTTTTATATCGTGTTCCTCCTCCTCCGTAAATCGGAGCAACTAAAACTGATGCTTCCTGATAAATTTTTCTTACATCTAAAACTTCATCTACATTTATATCATTTGACGCAAGGGCAGAAAAAAAATCCTTGGCATCTTTTCCTATAATCCAAAGTTTACATTCAGGTATTCTATTTTTTATTCTCGGCCAGACCTTTTTTATTAATACCTGGACAGCCTCCTTATTCTGTAACCAGGTAAAATTCCCAAGATATAAAATAATTGGTTTATTGGATCTGTATGTAATTTTTTGTCCAAAGAATTTACTATCCACCCCATTTGGTACTATATCAACATCAAGTTTTGGCGATTGCTTTAACATTGTTTTTTTATCATCTTCTGACATTGCGACAACTTTTTGTGCCTTTTTCCAATACTTAAGTTCCCAAAATTTCATCTTCGCAACATCAAGATATAAAAAATGTTTAATTAAAGGTATTTTAAATTGATCTGCAAAGTGTCTATAAACTAAATATTCAATAGTTTGTTCAACCAGAAGTATGGGTATGGAAGTTTTCGGAATATGTGGCATTACATAAAAAGTTTCTGCGTGAATAAGGTCAAAGGGTTCTAGCTGCAATTTTTTTTCTATTGCGCTTTTTTCTCCCTTTGCCCAATTTCTTACAACCAAAAACGGGAAAAAGCTAAATCCAGTTCTTATGATATTGGTTAATGTCCATGGTTTTTCCGGTCGATTAAATACCTGTACTTCTTTACAATATTTTTCCAATTCCCCGACATATTTTCTTTCATCGTTATTTTTGACAAGACAAAAAAGAGTAATTTCATGACCCAATGATGATAATCTTTTAATCAAATTATACGAGCGCGTTTGACCTCCGGTAAGCAAAGGGAATGGCAAATATGGAGTAAGCATTAATACCTTCATTTTAAGGTTCCCGATCATTGTTATCAAAATCTTTTTTTAACTTAGTCAAATCCACAATTACAAATCTCGGATTTTGCTCTATTGCATAAAAGTGACGCAGTACCCAATTGGTCTTATCGTCATAATTTGTTGAAACATAATAATTTACTCCATAATCTGCAATTAAATCTTTGGTTGATGTTGGAACAAATGCCCATCCCGACCTATTTGTTTGATATAAAAAAGCAGTATCTCCGTTATATGGCGCTAAAACTATTGCATCAATTGGAGCAATTTTATCTAATCTTTTACCTGCTTCAACTATGACAGGATTATTAATTTTATAAAATTCAATTACCTGTTTATATCCGAAAAAAATAGCAAGTACATACAAAAATATAGCAGTTAAAATTGCAAATATTCTTGGGACAAATAAACTTTCTCCTTTTATTAATGCTGATAAACCTAATGCCAGAAAGATAGATGCAACCGGCACAAATAATACTTGATAATAATTATGTCTGACATTTCCAGTAGCAAAAACTATAAAATATAAAAATATTGATAAAACCCAAAAATGCAAAAAATAATTTCCATTTTTAGGTTTTAGAATTAGTCCCAAGAAAAATAAAACCATACCTGTAGCACCTAAAATTTCTCTTCCCATTCGTTCAGATACAATCCACCACCAAAATGCCGGACGAAAACGGATACCATCACCATTCATCAACCAGGAAGACGCAGGAATCCCTTCAGGATGTTGTAATATCCATAATCTCCAAAGTACAAATGGCAAGATAGCAATTATGGAAAAAATTAAAAATTTTAATAGTCTTTTTTCTTTTATGACTAAATAAAGAAGCGGTAAATAAAAGAAAAATGCCCAAGGTTTCATTAGAAAAGCTAAAGGGGTAAATAAAAATCCTAAAAGAAAAAATTTCTGTTTCTTTTTCTCTAACCACTCGCTAACAAAATACATCATACCAAGGGCAAAAAAAATAAAGGTTGGCTCAGGCAAAGTAGTCCTGGAGAAAAATACATTGAATGGCAAGATTGCAAAGGTTAAGGAAGATATGAAAGCTACAAATCTACCAGAGTATTTTCTAACAAGAAAATACAAAAAAACGCAAGTCCCCATGGAGAATAAAGCTGAAACTAATCTATGATACTTATCATCTATTCCAAAGAATAAATAAAATGGGTAAACGAAAATATTATATAAGGGAAACTCCACAAAACGGTATCTTAAAGGATTTAATACAAAGGAATCTGAGGATCCTGACATATCATCATACCTTGGAATCAGAGGATTAAATCCTTCCTTTATAAAATTTCTGGTGACTGCTGCAGTATCGGCCTGTCTCCAAGAATGCCAATCGGCAATTGGTGAATCAATCTTCCAAATCCTCAAAAATAATCCTAATATTAGGATAAGAAATAGGCCAATCAACTCTCTTTTAAAAAATTTTGTAATAATCATTTATCTTTCAAAAGTCCAAGATTTAGTCCTAGAATCAACCAAAATAACGATGCAACCTTTGACGCCTCAAATGTATCAATAAATGTACCATTTACTAAAAATACAATAATTATAGAGAGTGTCCCTGCTGAAAAAAATCTGATTAATTTATCATCACTTTTTACTCCTTTATATATTCTCTTCCAGATAGATTCTAAAATCAGGATAAATGCCAAAGTACCCAAAATCCCTACCTCACCCAAAGATCTCAAGAAATCATTATCAGTTGCTATGTTTATAGATGAGTAACCAGTTCCTAAAAAGGGGTTTTTCAACAATGCATTTATTGCTCTTGGCCACTCAATATTTGTTCTGATTTGAAATGATCTATAAACTCCTAAATCTGTTTCATTAATTGGCTCTCCGGGTGTTATATCCACTGGTAAACCACCGGAGTTACTTGCAAAAGCAGATTGGGTTGATGAACGGCTCGCCATCTTGTAAAATAAAGTGGGTATATTTAATTTACTTTCAAGCTGTTGATTTAAATTTCTACCCTGATACCTTTGTCCTAAATTTAACAAGTTTATTGTTACTGTTGATACAAACCGATCCCTAAGTTGAGATGGATATATTATTATCAATATCAAAAAAAGAGAAATTAATATAAGATACTTTTTCTTTTTCGATAGAATTAAAGCACTAATTATACCAGCAAAAGCTGCAATAAAAGAAACCCTTGCAGCCGTCATTACTAAAACCCATAATGAAAGAATAATCAGTAAGATAAGGCCGGGTTTAACTTTTTTTTTAACCACAAAAAATACCATAGTTAACATAACCAGGGACATATCCAAAAATACAGCCAGGTCGTAATGACCTGCAAAGGTTGAATTTACTCTGGCACCCGGGGTAAGCCTTAAAATTAACCCTTTGGAAAATTCCGAATTGGTAGTTGAAATTACCCACCAGTCTAAATACTTCTGTCCGAAAGCGTAGATATTAACAGAAATAAGCGTTAAAAATAAAATAATAAGAGCCGGGATTAATCTTTTTTTGGAATTAAAAATGCTTGCACAAATTGGCAAAAGCAACATAAACTCAATTCTTCTGAAAAAATGTAATAATCCTAAATGTAAAACAATCGTATGTGTCAAAAAAATTGCCGAGAATAACGACAGAATTCCTATTCCAAAAAATAGCATGAGCGCCTTATTAATATTATCTTTGAAAAATTTGTTAAAACTTTTGCTAATAATTATTTTGGTTACCCATAATCCAATTGTTAAAGCAATTAACAAATCTTCGATCCTTATTGCCACAAACGTACCTTTCACGTTTAATAGAGGAAATTTTGGATAAAGGGGGATAAAAGCAAATAAAAATAAAATTAGATAAAACAAAACCTTATCCAAAATATTACTTAATTTATCTAAATTCATTCTCTTGCTATTTTCCTTTCCAGTCTGGAGATCAACAAAATAGCTGAAACTATTCCCATCCATACAATTATTCTTGTCAAAATGTTAGAAGTATAAAATCTTAAAGTTGTCTTTGTGTACCATATAATCCCATTTTCTTTCAACTCAGGTGCCCCCCAAAAAATCGGAGTACCATCAGGCCGAAACATCTCCAATCCATTTATATATAGAGAGTTTCTTAGTGGATATACCAACTCCTGCAAAAAAGTTGTATCTGTAGGATTTTTAATTACCACCCATGAATATTCCGGTGGATGAGTTATCTCAAGCGGGGGGAAAGGAAAGTGAAAAGCCTGTTGATAATTTTTTGAATAGAAAGGTACAACAAAATTTCGAAAAAGATTTGAAAAATATGCAGAGACATTTGGAATTTGAACAGTATCTCCTGAAAGAGTAGACTTTGCGGAATTTGGCAAGGGATAAAATTGGGAAATTGATGTAGGCCCTGGCCAAAGCATATATACAAGCAGTAAAACAGAGAAACTTATAAATAAATATTTCATAGAAATGACAGTTGGTCTACTGAAACAGTCTTGCCCTCCCTAATTTGTAATGAGGATCTTTTAATTCTCGCTCTCCAATTACCTGTGCCGGGACTCCACCAACTATTTTAAAATCTTCAACATTTTTGGTAACAACTGCCCCTGCACCGATAACTGCTCCTTTTCCTATCTTTACTCCAGGAAGGATAATTACTCCCGGACCAATAAATACAAAATCTCCTATCTCAACAGGTGCACAAATAGAAGAAAAGTTATCAGCATTAATATCGTGCTCACTGTTATAAATCATGACAGATGAGGCAATATCAACATGACTACCAATAGTTACAACATCCCTTCCATCTATAAAAATTCCTCTTCCAATTATAGTATCCTCCCCTATTTTTAATTTCTTAACAGAGAAAAAATTACAACCCATATGAATGGCTGAACCTTTGCCTATACTGACTCCAGCTAGTCTGAGTAGGAATCGTCTTATGTGATGAGAAGGAATGTAACAGGAAAGATTTAGAAGGAAAAGAAAAAAATCAGCCAGATAATTATAGAAACGGTTTCCAATCTTTAAGCTTACATTACTTGCACTTAGGTTATTGTCCATCCGATCTTTAAATAAACTCATAAGAAAATTATACACATTTTTCAAATACCTTGCTCAAAAGTTTTTAAAATAGTCCTTGCCATTTCTCTCCATGAAAATTTCTTTGCCTGATTTAGTACTATTTTAGAAAGTTTCTGTCTTAATTTATGATCCGACACAATCGTTCTTATAGCCTGTTCAATTTGATCAATAGAGTAAGGGTCAAATCCTAATCCTCCTTTACCTGCAACCTCAAGAAGAGAAGAGTTATTTGAAACTAAAACAGGTACGCCACAAGCCATAGCCTCTACAACTGGTATCCCAAAACCTTCCCAGAGTGATGGTTGTATAAAAGCTACGGCACCAGATAAAAGATATTGTAGATCTTCTGTTGGTACAAAGCCTAGAAACTTTACCCTATCCTTAATCTTTAAACTTTTTGGGGCAGCTAAAGTCTCATCATACATCCACCCTTGCTTACCCTCTCCTGAAGTTTTTCCCACAATTACTAATTTAAGATTATCTATTCTTGCAACCGCCTCCATTAATCTAATAAGATTTTTTCTCGGCTGCACAGTACCAATATATATAATGTAATTACCCTCTATTCCATATCTCTCTTTTATTTCCTCAACTTTGAACTTTGAACTTTGAACTTTGAACTTATCCTTATCGTATCCAGGATAAGCAACAGTAATTTTATTCTTACTTACTTTATACTTTTTGATGATATCTATTTTTGAGAAATTCGATATGGTTATAATATGATTTGCATTCTCTACTGAAAATTTAGTCCATCTAGTTAACTGCCATAAATCTTTTTTAAGAAAGCTTTGCGGAAAGTGCAAAAAAGATAAATCAAATATAGTCACAATTCTTTTAACCGGTGAGAAATGGGGAATATAGTGAGTTGGAGAAAAAATTAAATCAGGTTTATCTTTGGTTGTATAAAGAAAAAATGGCAAAGCTAATATTGTCCATAACCTCTTAGGTTTTAAAATTTTATACTTCCATCCAACCCGCTCTTTTGGTAGATCAGGCAGAGGTTTATCAGGTAACAATATGCTGTACTCATTCTTATGATCAATTTCTTCCAAATTTTTTAAAAGCTCAAACGCTACTTGAGAAGATCCTAATCTCTGCTCAACATTTGCTTCGTACCCATCGAGCGCAATTTTCATTTTCCGGTAAGTCTCCTATAAATATCTGCTGTTTCTTCTGCTGTTTTCTCCCAACTAAATTTTTTAACATTCTCAAACCCTTTTACTATTAACTGATCCCTTATTTCCCCAACCTCCCTAATCCCCCTAATTATATCCGCTGTTGAGTTTGGATCTACCAATATAGCTCCCTCACCTACCACCTCAGGCATAGATGAAACATTAGAAGTAACAACAGGGCAACCACAAGCTTGCGCTTCTAAAATAGGCAAACCAAAGCCTTCGTAAAATGAAGGGTAGAGCAACATTTCTGCAGCAGCATAAAGAAGTGGAAATTCTTCCAAACTAAGATAAGGTAAATCTATTCCAGCTATTATTAAATTATATCCTTTAGTTGCCTCTTTCACTTTTTCCAAATTTCTTCTATTACCTACCCCACCTATTGCTAATATAAAGTTATTCGGCAAACTCATCCTTTTTTTAAAATCTTCCACCCTTTCTTTAGACTGAGGTTTATACTGCTTACCTGCTGCCTCATAAATAACAGCTATTTTCTCCTCTGGAATTTTAGAAACTTCCAGTAAGTCTTTTTTTGTTGAATTGGAAACAGCAATTACCATATCAACCTCCTTTTCTACTAACGCTAGTCTTCTTTTATGAACTGCTACAATCTTAGGGTGTGACCATTTAGGGTATTTAATAGGTATAACATCATGAATGGTCGTAACCTTTATTGCTTTTGCTTTAGGCTGTGTCCAGTCAGATGAATGAAATATATCCAAAGGACCCAAGAATTTCTCTATGGATACATTTCTCCATCTATTAAATAGCATCTCAAATAAAACAGGGGGTATTTTGTATTCCTTAACATTTTTCAAATTACCTTTGTATCTCTTTCTTAAAGAGCAGTAAAGATATACCATACCTAGATCTTTAATCTTGGCTAATTCTTCTGTTAAATTATCCGTATAGTTAGCTACTCCGCCCATATGAGCCAATTGAGAAATATCAAAACCTACCTTTATCATCATCAATTATTGTACCAAACGCGGATCAGATTGAAAAATATTGATTAAGTAGAAGATGGTTAAAATAACAAATACCCCAATTGTAAACCCGATAACTCTACGCGGCAATTTAATAAAGAAATACCCCAATGCAATACCTAACATAATATGTACCAAAGGATAAATTAAAAGTGATAAATATAAATTGTCCCAAATTTTATTATAGTCAAACCGCAATAGTGCTGATGCCAAAAAAGAAGGAAAATCCTTATTAACAAATGTTAAATTTAATGGCTTTTCAAAAGAAAAACCAAAAAACCTTAAGCTATCTATAGCAAATCCAAAATAATATCTTCCTGATATAAGGGAGAGCCTAATATTTTGAGCAAGATGATCAATACCGAATGATAAAGGAATAAACCACAAAATAAAATTATTTTTTTTAAATAAACTTAACTTGGATATTAACCATATTAAAAAATAAGCAACTATGATTAAAACTACTTGTGTATAAATTAAGAACGGCACTTTAACTCCATAAAATACTTGCCACCCAAATTGGTAATTTGATTTCAATACCAACCCAAACGCGCATACAGAAAATAGCGTTCCAATCACCCAAAGACGAAAAATTTTCTTGGTTAAAGAAAACAAACATGCTATTAAAATTAAAACTAGAAAATAGGGAAAATATAAGAGTGAAGACCTATAATTAAGCTTCTCTAGATTACGTTCAAGAAAATTCTGATGATCGGCTATAAAAAAATCTTTAAAAGATATACTCTGATTGTATTTAATATTATCTCCTGATTTAGCATTATTTCTTGAATTAGTTTTTAAAAGCCATGTAGAATCTTTGTAACTTAATATACTTTGTTCTGGAAATTGAGGATAGATCTTTGAAAAACTACTTGCAAACTGACTCATTGTTACAAAATTAAGATTGGGAATTTCTGATAAATATTTTAACTGGTTTTCATACTCATTAATGTAGCCTACACTTTCTATACCCGTCTCAAGCCCAATTGTTATCTGCCCAATTTTGTTTTTGCAATTAAGATAAACGCTAGCCAAATCCCCAAAATATTTAGTATCTTTACCCTGACGAATATAGTCATTTGCCTGCAATGAATAATTGGAGTATCTCGGACCCTCTCCATAGGCTAATATTGGATCTCTTTGTGCCCACTGAATAATCACAACATCCTGCTTATTTAATAAAGAACTGGCAGGCATTAATATATTTGCCGAAGATGGATAATAAGGTACCCCCCACCATTGTCCCCAAACTCCATAATTATCAGTTGTTTTTTGATCAGCTACAATCATTGCAGCTGAAATACCATACTTTTCTTTTAAATAATTAAGTGAAAATGAATCTATCCACCATGCCCCTACTGATTTAGGATAATATCCAAATTCATTTCCAAATCTCTGCAATAATTTATCTATTAACTTTCTTCTTTCAGACTGCGAATAACCGGAAAGAAACACCACACTTGGATTAAACCAAGGCTTCCCAAAAGGATAAATTATTCTGGCATCCTCTGCAAAATTAGCAGATACTTCAAGTAAAACTCCTAATTCCTGTTTGGAATCAAATTTTTTTATTTCTCCAACCAATTCAGAATCTTTTAAAACATCATATTGTAAAAGCCAGGTTGCCGGAAAATTGTATTGTTTTATTAAGTTTATTTGAGTCTTTATAGGATTTGTGTATTTATCAATCCAAAGATCTCTCCCCCGGACCGGATTAACTAAAGTCACAAATCTGTTATCACATATTTCTTCTTTTGCTAAAACCAATATTGAGTTAAATAAAATCCAGACTATAAGTAGAGAGGATGCTAAAAGGGTTACTCTTCTCATAATTTAAAACTAGTTTTTTAAATAAGTTATCTAAAAAATATTCCGTTTATAAGATATTTATTGGGCTCTACTTTTACTTCTTCATTTGACAACTTATATTTTTCTATCACAAATCCGTTTTTGAAGCTATTAATGTCATCAGGTTTTTTGTTGATTCTAACATCATTACTTTTCCAAGAATGACTATTTATATTTTTCTGATACCAAATACTATTGGGATCTCTACCGTATTCAGGTGGAGGCGCTATAATCAAGTAAGTAACAGCTTCCTTTTTAAATGAATATGCTTTTTTACCGTTTCTTTTCTGATAATAATCCATTGCAAAACTAGGAGAATATCCATATAAATCCGGTGTGAAAATAAAATAACCGAATAAATTTTCACTACCTGCGAAAACTTTTTCTGCTACTAATTTGTTAAACTTCCAGGTACTAACATCCTGTTCCAGCGGATTTGAATTATATGTGGATACATCTTTTATTACATTTGTTAAATTAATAGCATAGATTGAAAAAAATATTGTGTAAAAAATAATTTTATTCATTTCATTTTTGAATGAAACAAAAAGTAAAATCAGTAATGGAATAAAAGGCAAATAGTAATAATTCCAGACAGGTCCTTTAAAGAAAATTGTTAATAACCAAAAACCTAAATAGAAGTAGATAACTAAAAAATAACTCCTGATTTTTAAGTTATTTTTTTTGTAGATAAAATAAGTCATAGAAACAAGTAATATTACAAAAGCTAAGGTCAGATAAATATTATTTTGAGTAATAATTCCTATTCCATCAATAATTGACTCCTTTAACCTAAGCATTATTAAATCCGGCAGACTTATACCTAGCTTTCCGTGACTTTGAATACCTTGTAGATATCCAATAACAGATTTTATCTGAAGAAAATTATTTCTCATTTCAAACAATATGTATGTTGAAAATGGAATTATGAGTATAAAAATAGATACTATGTGTGATAATCTTTTGATCTTTATGAGATAAAAAACTAGAAAAGGCAATGTTAATATTAAAACCGGCACACCAAAAGCCATTTGAAATTGAATAATCAGTCCCAGTATAAACAAAGATACTACCAATATTGCTAAGTTCTTATCTTTTAAATACTTAATAAAAGTATAAAAGTATAATGGGGATAATAGTAAAGCTCCATATGGGTTAAATAATGAACGAACCTGCAAAGCTGTTATAGAAGATAATAAAAGAGCACTGAGTAAACCCTCCTCTTCACCAAACATTTTTTTCCCAACATAGTAGATAATAAACAAACTAGAAATATAAAGTGCTACCCAAAACCAGGCAACAAATACGGGGTTTCCCTGTCCTATGATAAAGGCAGGTAAATTTAAGTAAATCCATAACGGACCGTGGAACAAGCCCGGTATTGCTCCTGATCTTGGACCTATCAGAACTAAATGTTTATTATCTACAATATCCACCATTAACAAAAAATCCCGGGCTATATCTGTATGAAAAAATAGATTACCATCAAAAATCCATCTTGATGATAGAAGAATATTTATAACGATTAAAACATAAATCAGATATTTAAGTTTAAATATACTCATGCTCATCTCGACTCCTGTACCCATACCTGCATTGTACCAATCTTTTTTTTCTGTAAAGTTTTGGAATAAATTTCTTCCTCATTCAAAAATTTATCTGCCAAGTAAGATGGGATCCCTTCCATTGGTTCAATTATCAAAAAACGCAGATTAGGTAAAGCGCTTCTGGCTTTTTCAACCATTAAATTCCCGGGGTATCCTCCCGCTGCATCTCCTCCCCAAACAGGCACATATCCATATTTCTTTTTTCCATACCATTCAAATAAATAACTCCAGGTTGTGTTTATATTATAAGGCATGGTAAGAGCATTAACTGCAAAATTTTTGCCATTTGCTTTTTGATATATAAAATCAATTATCCTTTCCTCATCTTCTAACAATAACCCTTTTTGAGGATTAATCTTTTCATTCGGCCCTAAAGGGTTATTTTTTGCTATTAACGATATATTAGATAGCAGTACCAAAAATAGAATCATAAAAGTTATCCATTTATTTTTTAGATATAGTTTAGACAATATAAATCCTGCAAATATTAAAAGAGCAATTGATGTTCCGGTATTATAGAAATATGCATCATTATCAGTAAAAAAATAAACCAGGAGACCCCCAAAAAACCATAATATTAAAAAAACAATTTGCTTTTTGTAGTTTTTAAGAAAAATAATTTTAATTAAGATAATAACAAAAACTAATTCAACAACAGTCACTATTAAATAATCTGCTGCAATTAAATTATCATGAAAATGACGGTTTATAAAAAAGAGGAATTTAGTAATGCTACTGGTCGTAAAATTTGACCTTCCAGAATTACCCAAAATCAAATCGGGTATTTGTCTTAAAATATAAAAATTGTGAACTGCTTCTGAGACTATAAATGAAGAAACCGGCAAAATAAAGGCCACAAACCCAATCAAAATATTGCTCAAGTTAAGTTTTGGTGTATTTTTTGCAAAATATAAAAAGAAGAGGATAAAAATTGGTATAAGTTGGATTTCTACAAATTCAAACTGAATCGAAAGTCCTAATCCAAAAAGAGCCAAAATTAAACCCCAATTTCTTTTTTTGAAAATCCAAAAAGATAAACCCAAATAAAAAATCAGAACAGAAACTATAGCAAGGGACGGGTGATTAAGAAAAAGAGAAAATTGGGTTTGCTCATAAGAAATTGCGAAAAGAAAACTAGCTAAAATTGCGACAATCTCACCAAACATTAAAAAAGTTATTAAAAATACCGGAAATATACATACTACATTTAATATTCTTAAAAATGAAGAGACAGCAATAGGATCTCCTCCCCAGATTAGATAAATTGGAGCGAAAATATAATAATATAAAACTCCATGATGAAATACCTGACCTGCGGTTGGTGGACCAACAATTTTGAAGTGACCTTGAATAATCTCCATTGATGCATAAGCATCTCTTGCCTGATCAAAACCAAAATAGGTATTTTGAGGAAAATATAAAAATCTCAACACCAACCCTAAAAAAAATATAACTAGTAACAAAAATTTAGCCATTATTTTATATAAATATTTATTAAACCCACACCTCTAAAGTTTTGCTGATTATTTAATTTATATCCTAAATTAAATAATTCCTTTTCTAAGAATCTGCCGGGATCATATACATCTACTAAATAATCAAATAAGTAGATTTTCTCAAATCCAAGGGTTTGTGCTTTTAAGCTATTAAAATCGTTTGATGATAATACAGGAGTTTTATTAAAGGCTGGTATAACATGAATACCACTTCTCTGGTAGTAAAGAAGCGGTGCTAGAATTTCTTGATTCTTAAAAATTACTAAATCATTATTATTTGCATTCTCATTAACAAATTTTACAGCATCTTTCCAATCTTCTCTTTGGTATTGTTTTTGGGAAAGATACATCGAGCTAAATAAAACTTCAGATAAAATAATAACTACAAAAAAAGCTTTCGAAAATCTACCAAATTTACTCACCCCAAATCCCAGTAAAAGATAGAAAGCTGGCAAAATAAATATAAATCTAAAGTAAGAAAATACCGGAATCCAAAAAGATATAAAAATTGCAATAATCGGCGGAATCAAAAGCCAAAACAATAAAAATGTAATATTCTTACCCTGCACCAATATACCTTTAATCAATATAATAAAATCTGTAAGTCCGGTAATAAATACAAAAATAAAATACAAGCTCCTGTTTTCAAAACTAACTCTACCTATTAATATTTTTACTGGAAGCAGAACAGTTTCTTTTATTCCTACTCCTCCTACTACATCGCTCCAGCCTTTAACCGATCCTGATAATTCAAGTCCTTTCTTAAGTTGTGCAGGAAAAATAAACAGCCAGGGAATAATAGAGAGTAATCCTAAACATAGAGAAAGTATATATTTTTTAAACATGGTTCTACTGTAGAAAAGCACAAATAGAAATTGAGCTGCTAAAGCAAAATATGCTATGTAATCTGAATATAAAACCAAAAAAACACTAAAAGCATATACAATGATTGCCCCTTTTTCTTTTTTGATTAATTTAATAAGAAAGTAGCTTGACAGCGTTACTGAAAATGCTGCAAAAGAATACATTCTTGCCTCTTGAGAGTAATAAATATGAAGTGGAGCAAGTGACAAAAATACAACAGCCATTAAACCTACACTTTTAGAAAATAAGCTGCGACCAATTAAATAAGTTAAAAATACTGTTAATGCAGCAAAAATCACTGAAGGTAATCTGGATGAAACTTCTGAAAAATTAAAAATGTGCCCCCAAATCCAAAGAATAGCAAACCATCCGGGTGGATGAAAATCACCTGTAGAATACTTTGTTACAAACCACCAAAAAGTGGAAGATTTGGCATATACAATATTTACGGCCTCATCAAGCCACAAACTCTGGTTTAAATTAATTATCCTTAAAAAAATTGCTAAAAAAATTATCGGCCAAATCATAAATTTTGTTTATGCCACAAAATACCCTCTGGAAAAAAGCATCAATAACACAAAAAGCAGGGCCGTAGAAATAATAGCATAAGCAAATTTAAATATTCTATTATTTATAAGCGCAAGCGTAATAAATAACGGGAATATGGTAATGACATATCTTGGTAACCCGGTAAATGTACCTGAGGAAACTGGAATTAAAAAAGATATTAAAGCAAATATGAAAAAACTACGATTTAGTTTTTTCTTCCAACCAATATATATAAGTATCGAAACAAATAGAAATACAGATAACTCAAGTAAAGCTATCCAAAAATCATATTGTTTATAGGGGAGAGAGGCTAATATCCTAAGGTATCGATAAACAGTTTGAAGAGGTGTTATAATAGAATCAACAGAGCGGGAATTCCCCAGCTGTCCTTGAGCTTTAATGAAATATAATGCATCTCCCCATTTATAGTAGCAAAATATTGAAAATGCAATTAATCCTGATGGAATGAAAAATAAAGATATAGATTTTAGCCTGTTTGCTTTTTCTTTAACAATAAACTCATAAATTAATGGCAGTAGAATAAATATTCCAACAAATCTTGTTACAGAAAGCAAAAGGGCCGTAATACTTGCCATTCCCCATTGTTTCTTTTGGGAAAAATAAAAGGTTAGTAAAGATAAAAATAAGAATAAACTTTCAGAATATATGCCTCCAAAGAAAAAAGAGGTTGGGAATATTAATAGAGAGACAACTGATAATCTAGCTATTTGCTCCGAGTAATTATTTTTAACCATTTTATACAAAAGCATTAATGAAAGGAGAAAAAATAAGTTCGAAATAAAAAGCCCCACGTAAATATAGGCATCAATAAAATTGTAAGCTTCATAAAAATTAAATGGTAAAGAACCCAATTTGATTAAAATAGGATATAAAGGGAAAAATCTACCATCAAAAGTATAACCGTTAAAGGCTATTGAAATGAAATGGCTCCCATCAAAATTTGTCCAGGGAAAAATTAAAAATTGATTTAATGGAATTTGTTGAAATAGCAAAGGTGTAAATAAAAGTAAACGCCATATTAAGAAAACCTGCAAAACAAATTTAAAATTAGACATTACTCCTTCAGTTTTACTCTATAAATATTACATTGATCGTAACAACCCTGTAAAACCAACTCTGTATTAAATTCTTTTACAATAGTATTAAAATCCCGGTTTGTATATCCTTCATTTCCTAAACCAGATCTTGATACATATAGATTAAATCCTTCTTTTAGGTACTTTGTATATAACTTCGGTAAATCTGAATAATCATTTGGACCCCAAACAATTTGACGAACTTCCTGTCCTCTAAATTCTTGTTCATAAGATAAAGGCAAAAGAATATAATTTCCGTTTGAGTAATAATCAATAAAGTAAGGTGGCAAAGCAGAAATTAAAATCGGTTTTTTTCCATTTTCTATTTTCTCCGTAGTAAATACCTCATTCATTTTTAAAACAGCTATGTAATACCATGGAGTTTCTGCATATTTTAAATTTAAACTTATTTGACTTTTTACCCTTATGAAACTACCAATCAGGTAAATAGCAATAAATATAAAAAGTAATATTTTTATGATTTTTTTCTTATTAGCACCTATTATTTTCTCAGTGCTTTGTAGAAATAACCCAAATCCAATTAATAATGTTGGTATAGCTATATAAATATACCTTGCGTCATATGTATAGAAAGTAGACATAAATGCTACCAAACTAAGTATAAACGTAATCAGTGTAACCGATAGGAAACTAAACTTTTTGTTAAATATATTCCATATGATTCCGAGAGAACCGAATATACCGATAAAGCCTGGGACCAATGGTGTACTATCCCACAAAAATTTGTTAGGGGCACCGAATAAAGTCTTAATATAAAAAGGAAAGTTTTTACTTATATATTCAATACCAAACCAAGTGTGGGAAACAGCAACAGTTTGCAAATTTGTACTGCTTTTAGGTAGGCTTCCATATATCGAGCTTAAAACTACTAGTAGTTGTGATAAAAAATCTTTTCCCTTTGTAATTGTTTCAAATCCTGACAGAAGTAAATAAAAACCTGTAAGGGATATTAAAAAAGATATCATCAAGCCTTTCTTCTGTTTAAATGCTAACCCTTCTAAAAAAATTTTAATCGGATACATCACAAAAATTACTCCGCTTAAAGGAACGTTTGCATACTTAGTTGCATAAATACCAACAACCAAAGCTGAAATAAAAATAGAATTAATTAATGTGGATTTTGATAACAAAAAAAATACTGCAGCAAGAAATAAAGTAAGGGTAAGATTTTCTGCCATAATAATAGAGGGTACCCAATAAATGTAGTAATTTGTCATATATAAAATAAGTAAAAAATACGTTATTAGCTTGTTTTTAAATAAAATTCTTAAGATTAACCAAAACAAAAATAAGGAAATAAACCCCAATACAACATTTGTGTAATAGGACATTCTGGGATCCTGCTTCAAAACAAAAGATGGTATTAAACTGAATGAATACAAAGGGGGTACGCTGAAGTTTACTAACCTACCCTCCCTTCTTACATGAAAACCTTCTCCTTTTACAAAACTTAAGGCTGGATTAATATAGTATATAGTATCAGGGTAAGGTTCAAAATTTGGAATTAGGTTTCTTTGAGAAAAAGGATCTTTATAAATCAGTAAAGCAAACAATAATGCAAAACCTAAAAAAATAATATTTAAATTAATCAGTTTTTCTTTGAGCATAATGAGTATATAATATCAACTAAGGTATGAAACTTTCAATCGTCATTCCCGTTTACAATGAAGAAGATTTTATCGAAAAAACCTTGTCAGTTGTCTGTTCCTCTAATTCGCTGGATCTTCAGAAGGAAGTAATAATCGTTGATGACGGCTCAAGGGATAAAACCAAAGAATTTATTGAAAAATCAGTTAAGAATCTTAAATTAAAATACAAAAATATTTCTTTTAAAACACTTTTTAAAAAAATTAACGCGGGAAAAGGAGTCGCATTAAGAGATGGGTTTAAGATATCAACAGGAGATCTTGTATTAATACAAGACGCGGATTTAGAGTATAATCCGGAAGATTACCCCATAATGCTTGAACCATTCTTGAAAAATGAAGCAGATGTTGTTTATGGCTCCCGTTTTATTTCAAATCGTCCACACAGGGTACTATATTTCTGGCATTATCAAATAAATGTCTTTCTTACAACTTTTTCTAATATGCTTACAAACTTAAACCTTACAGATATGGAAACCGGATATAAAGCTTTTAAAGGAGAACTAATAAGAAAACTCTCGTACGATCTAAAAAGTAATAGATTTGGTTTTGAACCGGAGATAACAGCAAGAATTGGAAAAATTAATGGGTTAAAAATTTATGAAGTTGGAATATCCTACGCGGGTAGAACTTATGCGGAAGGGAAAAAAATTGGCTGGAAAGATGGAGCAAAAGCCTTATGGGAAATAATAAGATATAACCTCTTTTAAGGTTAAATTTATACTTATATGTCAAGAAAATTTATTTTTTATCTACTCTATTTTAACCTAATTTTATTTTTTACATTTAGAAACATTATCTCTAATCTATCTACAAATCTTCTGGATTGGCGGGACTATCCTTTTATTATATGGGTTATGTCTCAAAACACCACTCATATTCTTAATTTGAATTTTAATAATTTTTTTGATACAAACGCATTTTATCCTCATAGGTTGACTCTGTTGTTTACAGATATTTTACTTCCCCAGTCCATAGTTTATTTACCTCTTTTATCTTTAACAAATAATCCGATATTAAGTTTTAATATTTTATTTCTCATAACATTTATTTTTAATTTTTTATCATCATATCTATTCTGGAAACAAATCTTTAAAAAAGAACTAATTGCTTTTTTTGGAAGTTTATTCTTCATATTTTCTCCCTTCTTCCAATTAGAACTATCACATTTCCAGATGCTCTCATACTGGCCTTTTTTCCTCACTTTATATTTTCTTTTTAAAAATGAGGAGCAGAGCAATAAAAGAAACCTTGTTATCATTGGATTATTATTGTCAGTGCAATTTTTGGCAAGTGTATATTTATCAGTTTATCTATTTTTCTCCGTTTTGATTTTTTATCTTTTGAAACTGCTACTTCATAAACAGTTGCGAACAACTATTATGAAAATTTTTATTATCTTTATCGCATTTTTATTAACAAGCGGAATTTTTATTAAAGGTTATATTGATATGAAAAACACCTACGGTATAAAACGGGATATTAAAGAATATATTACATATTCTGCCAACCTTAGTGATTATATATTTACATCACAAATAAACTCATTAATTCATCAATCTTCCATTATGAAGATTTGGAATAAAGCAGATAAAAATCAAGGCGCCCGTAGTTCATTTCCCGGGTTTTTAATTTTTGCACTCAGTATATATAGCTTAATCAAGATTTCAAAATCCAAGCAGATTTTTACTCTAAGTTTGGAACTAAACAGAGAAAAAGGGTTCTTTTTAAGTTTAATCATTATCGGGTTTCTTTTTTCACTAGGGCCTAGGGTAATTTTTAACGGTAATTATGCCCATATTCCTCTTCCTTACGACATAGTAATTAAACTCATCCCTATGGCAGAGGCAACTAGAGTACCCTCACGTTGGAGTTTTATTTTCTTCTTAGGATTTATTTACTTTTCATTAATCACTCTTAAAAAACTAGCAGCTAAAAAATATTATAAACTTTTTTTTGTACTAATATTTATATTATTTCTTTTAGAATATCTTCCGCTTAATGTGCAAAGTGTTAAGAGCTCGTACATTAATACAGATTATCAAACATTGAAAGACGTTTGTTCAAAAGAAAAAAAGGTTTTGTTGGAGCTGCCTCTCACGCATCTGAATGCTTACCCAAATATCATTGAAGGGTTAGAATACATCAGTAAAGTAGAACTTGCCTCAACTTATCATCAGTGCTATATAGTAAACGGTTACAGCGGTTATGATTTACCGGATAACTTTATTCTTTCTGATGTGCTTGATGAATATATAAAAAATCAGCAAACATCGGAATTTGTTACTGAATTAAGAAGGAGGAGTATTGATTATGCAAAGTTTAATCAGTATTACTTTATCAAAGAACTTAAATCTCCAATTAATAAGTTTGTTAGCACAATTGCTACTGAGAGTGGGGTTGAAAAAATTCACGATGATTTGTTCCTACTTCATAGATGATAAAACTTCGAGAAATTTCTTCTTAAAAGCCTCTTGTGAATAATACTTTTCAAGTTGTTTGAAGATAAATTGCCAATCTAATTTTTGATTTTGTTTGTCTTGATAATACATTGTGTTATTTACTAATTCATCTATTGTACTGAAAAGATGCTTATGTTTATCTAGATTGAGAGTGCTTATGATTTCCCTTAGTCCCCCTCCATTAAACAATATTGGTATACACTTGGCACTAAAGGCCTCAATAGGAGCTATTCCGAAATGTTCAAATCTGATGGGATGATAATTCTCATCTTCCCCAAAACCAGTCGCATGCCAATAGATTTTTGACTGTAAGTAAACTTTCTCAACTTCTTGTCTTGAGACGTTTACATGAAAAAAAACAGGATAGCCTTTTGATTTATTCTTAAGGTATTGAAAAAACTCAACACTGCTTGGTTCATCTCCCAACCCACCGACAAGATGTAACTCCCATTTCTTTTTATTCTTATCACATAGTTTTTTAAAGGATTCAATTAGTATTTCTTGTTTTTTACCATGACCCAATGTAAAAAATCTCCCTACTGAACAAATCCAATTATTTTTTTTAAACCTTCCGACACGATTTTTGTTAAAAAGCAGATCAACCGGAGGGGCTATTACCTCTGCATCCCTTCTCCAATATTTTCTAATCCATTTCCAGCCAAAATAGGAATAAGTAATAACTGTTTGATATGTATTCAATCTTTTAGAAGCATTTACGAAAACTCCCGCCCGGAGTCTGGCAACAATTCTTTGTATAAAATTACCTAATAAAAAGTTTGGAAGTTTGTTTAAATATATTTTAGGATAAAAAAGATATACCTTTTCTTCCTGAATAGAGTGATACCCTTCAAGCTTTTTGAAATTTAGATTTAAGTAAACAGTTAAAGATTCTGGAATAAACTTAATTATAAATTCAATTGTATTAGTTGCGTGATTAATTCTTATAGCCTGATTAAGTATTTGAGCATTATCAATAAATACTTTGAAATTTTCTAAAAAGCTTTTATAGAAGTTTAACAAATAAATCTTAAAGGAGGCTTCTTGAGGCTGACCAGGAATCAAATTAGGTAATGCAAATTTATTATTATTCCTAAGTAAGTATGCGGGCCTTCCAGCCAAAACTACAGGGGCTTCAATTTTACTCAGAACTTCCATTGGTTTAATCAAACGTGACATTATTGGAATTACAAATCTAGAACTCAATGCTCCTATAAAATTGTTATAGATCTTTGTTGGGAAATTTACATAGTATATATTCTTTTTAGCAAATCCAGTTGAATAATCCAGAAAAGAAATATTGATAAACAAATCCTTATTTTTTACTAATTTCTTTAAAGCTATTTCATCATTCCAAACCTGTTTAAATTCAATATCTTTTAAATCAATTTTTAACTGATCATAAATTACATCAACGGCAACTACCTTTCCGGAGATAAAAAGAACCTTATACCCTTCATCTTTTAAAATTCTTGCAATATTGCAAGCAACAACTTCTCCTCCCCCTAAAGTATGTAACCATTTGTCATAAATTACTACTTTCATAAAAAATACCAGTCTCCCCTTAAAAGCTTTAAATAATTTTTATTCACAGCTTCCTTATTTCTACCCCGATTATATTGAAGTTTGCTCCTAAATAAAACCGGAAAATAAACAATAAAAAATCCTAACGCTTTAATCATCTGCATTCTTCTTATAAAATGAGGTTCTCCTCTCTCGTTTTTTTTTGATTTAAATTTATATATAAAATCTTTAAACTGGGATAAGACAAGAAATAAAGTAGAAATAATATCAATTACAAGTGCATAGTAAGCAGAAAGGAAGACTCTTAAAGGAAAATTATAGTACAAATGCAATAATCTCCCTTTCTCCACATGATAGATAAAAAAAGGCGACCATTCTTTGCTAAAGAGAGCATGATGATGCCTAACTAAAGCCTTCGGACAATAAATTATTTTAAATCCTGCAAACCTTGCTCGTTCGGAAATTTCAACATCTTCATAATACATAAAAAAAGATTCATCCAAGTTTCCAATTTTTTCAAAAATCTTTTTCCTATATAATACAGCTGCACCACAAGCTGCATAAACTTCTTTTTCTTTATTATATTGTTTTACATCATACTCGTGATACTGTTTATTAGCGCTAACAACTGCTCCAATATCCCGTCCATAACCGTCTTGAAAAACCATAATACCAGCATTTTGAACCTTATCTACAGATTCTTTCCTTGTATCTTGTCTTAATAAGCTAAAAGTTATATCGTATTCAATATCATCTCCGTCAATTTTTATATCTACCACATTAAGGAATTTTTTTTCAAACGTAATATAATCCTTTAATTCTGTAATACTTTCAAATTTAACTCCACGGGAATTAAAAAGTATTGTAAATTTAACTACACTATCATCATATGGTTCATAGGGCACTTCTATTTGGAAATAATTAGATTCTTTCCTAAATGGCAAGTAAAATATTTTTGATTTTGACTTGTTATATAAATTAGATTTAGATAACCAAACGTAGATAGGAACAAGCTTGGGGCTAATATTAATCTTAATATTTATAAACTTTGGATATAATAATATTTTTGAGTTAACAGCAAAAATATTATTATCTTTTTTTGCTGTTTTTACAAGTTCTTTTAACCAATTCTTTTCAACAACACAATCATTATTTAAAAGAGCCACAAACTCTCCTTTTGCTATCTTGATACCCGCATTATTCCCTTTTGAGAAACCATAGTTTTTATTAAGAAAAAGTAGTTTGATATTATTATATTCTTCAGAATATCTGGTTAATATTTCTCTGCTTTTATCCTTAGAATTATTATCAACCACAATAATTTCATATTTATTTTTGGGGTAGTTAATACTTAGTAAGGAATTTAAAGTACCTTCAATTACTTTTTCGCCAAAATAGTTAAGCACAATTATTGAACAAAAAGGATCGTTGGTATTTTTCATTCTGTATTTTGCATATATTAACAATTGATTATAGCCTACTTGCACTTACAAAGAAACATTGCGGTAGAGTCACAATGCGATTATAATCTATGCATGCTTAAACAACTTATTTTCCCTTTTCTATATTATAAGTATTTGCTTAGCCAGTTAATCTTAAGAGAAATCAAATCCAGGTATAAACAATCAATACTAGGTTATGCATGGATAATATTTAATCCATTGGTACAACTTTTAGTTTATTCTTTTGTCTTCTCTGTAGTATTTAAGTTTCCAACAAATAGGATACCTTACTCCATTTTTTTATTTATAGGATTGCTGCCCTGGATATACTTTCAAACTTGCCTTTCATCTTCTGCATCAGTTCTTGTGGATAATGCTAACCTGTTAAAAAAAGTTAATTTTCCCCGAGAGGTGCTTCCTTACTCTATAATATGCTCCAAAAGTCTGGATTTATTTTTTTCATCCTTTCTTCTGATCTTTTTCTTTATATTCTATAATTTGTCTATTTCTCTCAACATTTTTTACCTTATTCCATTTTTTACTCTTCAGGTTATCTTAATGTCAGGACTGGCATTACTCCTTTCTGCTGCTAACTTATTTTATAGAGATATACAGTATGTTACAAACTTGTTGCTGCTTATGTGGATGTATATTTCCCCCATTGTCTATCCTATATCACTCGTACCAAAAAATTACTTGTGGCTCTATAGACTCAATCCCATGGTAGGAATTATTGAAGGTTATAGGTATGCAGTATTTAATTCTTCTTTTGATATATTTGCAACTTGGGTATCTATAATAGTTTCATTTGTTGTTTTTATATTCGGCTTCTATATTTTCAAAAGGAGCGAAAAAGTTTTTTCTGACATTGTATAATTTATGAATAATATAGTCATTTCGTTTAAAAATGTAACAAAAAAGTTTCACCTACAAGAAGATAAAACTTTTAAAGAATTCTTACCAAATTTCTTATTGGGTAAATCATGGGCTAAAGAACTTATAGCTTTGGACAATGTATCTTTTGATGTTACATCAGGAGAAACAGTTGGGATAATCGGTAAAAACGGAGCAGGTAAATCAACTGTATTAAAGTTAATGGCCGGTGTAACTACACCTACAACAGGAGAAATTATAGTAGATGGGAGAGTTGCTCCTCTTATTGAGGTCGGTGCAGGATTTCACCACGAACTTACAGGTTACGAGAATATTTTTTTAAATGGCGCAATTTTGGGAATGCATAAAAAAGAAATCGAAGCAGTAGTTGATGATATAATTAAATTTAGTGAATTAGAAGAGTTTATTCATATTCCTGTTAAAAAATACTCTTTGGGAATGTACATGCGACTTGGATTTGCAGTTGCAATTCATGTCAACGCTCCATTACTTTTAATCGATGAGGTACTGGCTGTAGGAGATGCCGCATTTCAAAAAAAATGTCTTAATTATTTGATAAAAATAAAAAAAGATAAAACGAAAACCATCGTGTTTATTAGTCATAGCGAAACTGCTGTAAAAAGTTTTTGCGAAAGGGTTATCTTACTCGATCAGGGAAGAATTATCAAAGATGGGGATCCTGAAAAAGTATATACAACTTATCATCAATTATCAAAATAAATACTTATTTAAGGATTTTGGTCAATGTTTTTAATCCAGAAAATATTGAAACTAACAAGATACCAAAAAATAATAAGAACACAGGTTTTTTGGGAACATCCCAATAATATAAGGGCTTAATCCACCAAAAATCCGGCACTCTTTCATATATTTGAGTATGTATATTCCAGCTTTTCCAGGGATCTTGATCATCCCCTCCCCAATTTACATACTTAATCCCCATCATTGCAGGACCGAGGGAAGATATATAAGGAAAATCTAAACTCTCTTTATTAATCTGCTTATCATTAATGGATAAGGAAATCATTCCTAAAATTTGAGAGACATTTTTTTTAGGTTGTTTATTTTTATTTTCATAATTTGCAGGATTATCTTTATACTGGGCTGTTTCAGTTTGGATTGAATCATCTAGTAAAGATCTGAATTCAACATCAATAAGAAGTTGGTTGTTTTTAGATTTGAGTAAATTTTGAGGAATATTTATATTCACAAGTTTTCTTTCAGTTGGTGAAAGCTTTTCTTTTTCAAGCAGTAAATGATCATTTAGCAAAACTTTAATGACTGCAGAATATGATGCTTCATCTATCGGGTGATTAATAAGTCCCAAAGAAATTTTTTTAACAGGAGAATTTGTAAGATTATCAAAAGAGATATAGCCCTTCCTTTCAATAACCCGCCACCTTTCCCCACCAACTGGAAATGCAAAATCTATCCCATCGTAAAAACGAACATTATATTGGCCGTGATCTAAAGTTTTGGGGAAAGATTGCACAAGTTTTACTAACTTTTTGGGCATCAGTAAAACTGGTGAATAACGAGGAAGCAGATTGCTGTAAAGGAAATTTGTATATTCAGTACCATTTAAAAAAAATCTTTCTTCTAAATCATGCAATTTTATCTGATAAGGCATAATGGTTCCTAAAAGCTGTATATATATACCCAGAACAAGTAATGGATAAAAAACCATTATCTTAGCTTTTTTAGAAAGTGTAGAGTAAATCACCCCAACAACGAGCATTCCAAAAGGGATAAGCAAAGTTAGGTATCTGGGTCCCCAACTCAATTCTCCATGCCAAAGAGCAGCAACTCCTTTTAAGGGAACTAGTGTTGGGTCACCAGGATTATATACGGCAGAATAAAAAAGTATAGATGAAATAGATAAGGTTAAAAATATCCAAAATTCAGACAACTTTTTTTTAATTCTGTGCCAAAAAAGTATTATTAATAAAAGAATCGGAGAATATAGAAAAAAACTTCTTCCCGGAGAAAATAATTGACCATATAATCCTTCAATAAATACTCCTACTGGTATTTTCAGTAATGAGGATGCGGCTGCGGAAACAGCTGTGGAAGAACCAAAGTTTGAGGCCGGAGTAGCTCTAAGATTTTCAAACCATTTATACATATAAATAAACGGCAGGAGTCCTATAAAAAACAATATCAATTTAGTTAACAGATACTTGATCGAAAACAGATTAATCCTAAATTTTGATAGAAATAAGAAGTATAAACCTAACGGTATAACCGAGAGTAAGAATGTCTGATTATAGGTAATAGTAGTTATTCCAAAAGATATACCAGAAAGTATAAGAAACAATTTTCTTTTAGTTCTAAAATATACTTTTACTAGATAAAAAGATAATACAGAGAAGGTAACAAACATCATATGAGAAAATGAGTATTTTGTATAAACTAATAAATTAGTTGCAAACAAACCTGATAAACTAATAAATAATGCTTGTTTTTTGGACAATCCAAGCTCAAGAAGATAAAGAAATAATATAACCCCTAACATTGCTCCAAAGAAAGAGTTCGTAAAAGAGGCTGTCAAAAATATTAACCAATCATTTTCTAAAGGAAAGTGAACTGATGGAGAAACGTGATAAATTTTATATACTAGATCTGTTATGGCAACAGCAGGAAGGTATGCTAAAGAAAAACCTAAACCGGTCAGGCTATATGTTTTACCATCTTTTCCTATTATGGTAGACATACTGATATTTTTCCTAGTACTATATTCAGAGATCGGCCCAGTTGGTTCACCTTTATAGTAAATATTCCTGGCAACTGCTAAATATTGAAAACCATCTTGAGAATCAATTACTCCTGATGAAAAGACAGAAAAAATAGATAACAGAAATAGAAAGTAATAGATTATTATTTTCTTCATTGTTTAAATTTTACTCATTTTTTAAATGCTTTTCTTAATTTAATGCCAAATATAATAATCCCCAAAGAATTTAAACTAAACATTCCTATTATCGAACTTTTGGGAATATCCCAATAATATAGGTTTCTAATCCACCACAAATCTGGTAATCGCTCAAACATTTGAGTATGAATATGCCAGGTTTTCCAAGTGTCTTGATTTGTTCCTCCCCAATTTTGATAATTTACTCCTGCAAGTTTAGGTCCTAATGAGGAAACATATGGTACATCAATACTCTCCATATTTTGTCTTTGACCATTAATATCAAATGATTGTAGTCCTAAAATTTGTGTGTTTGCTGCAGTAACAGTTTGATCATCATACTCTACATCTACTATTAACTGATTATTTTTTGATTTAATTAGATCTTTTCTAATTGGTATTTTAACTAGTTCTCTTTGAGTAACTTTCAATTGAAAGGGTTTTTCCAGTAAAGGTATATTATTTAGTACAAATTGTAATGTTGCTGAGTGAGAGGCTTCCAAGATAGAGTGGTTGATCAAACCAAAAGTAAATTCTTTAATAGGACTCATGTGATTATCATCAAAAGATATATATCCTTTACCTTCAATAACCCTCCATCTTTCAGGACCTACATTAAAAGGAAAATCTATTCCATCATAAAACCTGACATTGTATATCCCATGACTTAAGGTTCTTGGAAAATTCTGTACAAGCTTTACCAGATTTTTAGACATATTAATAATTGGTGAATATCTTGGGAGGAGGTTAGTATACACTGATGAATAATATTCAGTTCCATTTAAAAAGAATTTTTCCTGCAGGTTATACAATTTTGTTTGGTAAGGTACTAAAACTCCAAGAGTTTCAATAAATAACCCAAAAATCACCAATGGGTAAAATACAAAATATCTTGCTCTTTTGGAAAAGGACTGATAAATATTACCCACAACCAGCATACCAAGTGGTATTAGTGGAATAAGATAGCGCGGACCCCAGCTTACTTCACCATGCCAAAGCCCATTTAATCCTTGATCAATAGCACCTCCCGAATATTGAAATGCATAAAAAACTATATAAATAATTGATAATGAAATAAATGTAAAAAATTCTGGGTTTAAAGATTTTTTTATTCTATGCCGAAAAAATATAATTAGAAGTAAAACTGGGGAGTATAAAAAAACACTCCTTCCGGAAGAAAATAACTGGCCAAATAATCCTTCAAATAAAATACCAACCCTTAAATATATAATCGGTTGAAAACCCCTACCTGCAGCAGTTAATAGATTTGCATAATTTTGACCGGTACCAGCTCTTAAGCTTTCAAACCACATGTAAATAAACACAAAGGGAATAAATCCTATGAAGAAAAAAAAGAACTTAGATATTAAAAAAATTATTGATGATAAATTTATTGCGAAGCAAGAAAGCTTGCCTTTCATTTTAAATTTTGATAAAAGTAGAAAATAAGCACCCAAGGGTATTATTGAAAGTAAAAACGTCTGATTATAAGTAATACTGGTTATCCCAAAAGAAACCCCTGCGAAAAATAAATACAATTTTTTTTTTGTTTGGAAGTGTTTTTTGATAAGGAAGAATGAGGCGAATAAAAAAGCAGTAAACATCATATGGGCAAATGAATGCTTAGCATAAACTAATAAATTAGTGAAAAATAAGCCTATCAAACTAATAAATAACGCTTGTTTTTTAGACAGGCCTAATTCAATAAAATAAAGAAATAGAATTACCCCTAAAAAAGCAGCAAAAAAGCTATTTGTAAAAGAGGCAGCCAATAATATTAACCAGTCATTCTCCAAAGGAAAATGTATGGGAGGGTTTACTCCATAAACTTTATAAATAAGGTCGGTGATAGCTACAGCAGGCAAATAAGCAATTGAAAAACCCAGGCCTGTTAGACTGTAGGTTTTATTATCTTTACCTAATATTACACTCATATGGACATTTTTTCTCTGGTTATATTCATAAATAGGTGCAGTAGGTTCATGAGAATAATAAATATTTCTGGCAACAGCCAAATATTGAAAACCGTCTTGAGAATCAATCACCCCTGATGATAAAATTGTAAAAATAGACAAAAGAAAGAAAAAGTAATATGTGATAAGTTTTTTCATAATTTATAATTCTTCCGCGGTAAAATTAATTCTATCACTTTCTTATCGTAGATTTTAAATAAAAATCCTAGGATAACAAATACGGTTGTGTATACAACTCCGCTTAAAATAAGTTCAGTCCAATTTTTAGGTGCAAATCCTATGAGCCTTATTATAAAAAACAGAAATACAGAAAACAACGAAAGCTTTCCATAAAATAAGTAGGGTATTTGAAAATTTGCCGTAGTCTTTATGATTCTTGTAAAGAAGATGCATAATATAACGGCAACCAAACTACTAGAAATCACTGCCCCTAAAATACCATAATACCAAATTAATATTACATTTAAGCTAACATTTAAAACAGCAACAACAACAAGAATCTTTAACCTTTCTTTTACTCTTCCGGTACCCAATATAATACTCCCTAAAATAGAAGACATAATTATTCCAATGTATCCCAAAGATAGTATAGACAGTGGGATAATGGAAAAATCTAACCATTTTTGTCCAAAAATTAAGCTTACGATCGAAGAGGGAAAAAGTATTATAAATAAAGCAAAATATATTCCCACAAAAGGTACAAGCTGATAAATTTTACTAACTAAGTAATTTATTTTTTCACCCTCTTCTTCCATTAAAGTAGAAACGAGAGGAAAGAGAATAAGATTTAAAGGAGAAAGAAATATAATGGAAATCGAGGCTATTGGAACTATGACATTATAGATACCTACTTCTATTACCCCTCTAAGTAAAGTCAATAAAAAAGTATCGCTTGAAACAAGCAAAGAATAAACGAGAGTTGTAGCAAAAGCTGGTAGAGCGTATTTATACATTGTATTAAAAATATTTTTATTCCAAGATAGAATATTCTCCGTTAATAACGGATGTTTACTCCAAAGTAAATAAAGAAACAAAATTGTTGTTAAGAAATATCCAAATACCCAGGAAAGTGCATAAAATATAGGGCCATTAAGACCAATAATTAAAAAAAACGAGGAAAAAAATAAAACAAGTGCTGTTCTTAAAATATTTATTGAAGAATAATATTTTATTTTCTGTAGACCTGTAAAAATCTGACTCAAACTATTTAATAAACTGTTTATGATAAGGAAGGCACAAAATATATAGATTAAGGTCTCGGATCCTACAATTCTAAAATATCTACTTGATAAATATGGTGCCACAATAATTAAAACTACCGATATTAATACCGAAACAACTATTTGAATCACTTGACCGTAGATAAAAGTATTCCAAAGTTCCTTATATCTTTTGGATTTTAAGTATTTAGGAACAAAATAAGTTATTGCCTCTCCAAAACCAAGATCAATGTGAACAGAAATAATACTAAAAAAACTAAGTACTGCGTAAAATAGACCGTAATTTTCAATGCTTAATGTGCGAGAAAGTAAGATTCTGATTAAATAAGCGCAAACTGACCCCAAAAGAGACAGAATTATAACAGCAAAGCTCCCTTTAATAATTTTCTCTTGTAAAGATAACATTTTAATATCCAATAAGTATAGCTAACAAGCTATTATTTATCCATAGCTTCTTCTTAGGTTTTTTTTATACCAACTATATACTTTGGGTAAAACATTTTTTAATCTATATTGGTTTTTCCAGCCTAATTTTCTTACTTTTGAATCAATAAGGTGTTGATAAGGAATTTCATTTTTAGAATTGTTCATTATAGCGTATGGGATATTTATTCCAAGTATTTCTTGAGCTTTTTTAACTACTTCTAATACAGAATCTGTATCTTTTGAGGAGAAATTAAATGCTTCACCAAGAACTTGATTAATTTTAGTAAGAAGCAAAACACATCCTTCCGCAATATCTTTAACATAAACATAGTCTCTTACATAAGTTCCGTCACTTCTTATTTTAAGAATTTCTTTATTTATTATTGCTTGACAAATACTTGGAATAATTCTATCAAGGTGCAGATCGCCTTCTCCATAAACATTACCAAATCGGGTAACAACAATCGGTAGTTTATAAGTTTTAAAATATGTCTGAGCAATTAAATCTGTACATGATTTAGATACATCGTAAGGATGATCTCCTCTTAGCGGAAAGTCCTCGGTATAGGGAACTGTTGTCTTACCATATGCTTTATCTGATGAGGCAACAATTATCCCCTTAATATTTTTATAATTTCTTGCTGCCTCCAATACATTAACAGTTCCCATAATATTAGTTTTTAAAGTTTCAAAGGGGGACTGATATGCTTTTGTAACAACAGTTTGTGCAGCAAAATGTATTATGTAATCAATATTATATTTTTTTATTAGCCTAAATACCTTACTTTTATTAGTAACATCTACATGTTCAATATTGACTTTTTTTGACAGCTTGTCCAAGTAAAACAAAGAGCGAGGGTTTATTTCTATATATGGCACTATAATCTTAGCCTTATGTTTTAAAAGAGATTTTACGACATGAGAGCCGATAAATCCTGTTCCACCTGTAACAAGAATATTCGAGCCATTAATGTTATTAGGAAGTGACAAACTTTTTTTATTCACCATACTTTCCATGGAGGATTACCTTGATTCCAAATCCTGTTTAAATCCTCTAACTCTTTATTTGTGTCAACTGCAAACCAGAAACCATGGTGCTTATATAAAGCTAATTGTTCTTTTTTTATTAATCTTTTCAAAACCGGATGCTCCATTTCGCCTTTTTTTATATAATCAAAGAGTCTCTTATCAAAAATCATAAATCCTCCATTAGTCCACTCATTCAGTACAGGTTTTTCAATAAATTTTCTTACCACACCTTTTCTGTCATGTTGGAGTAACCCGAATTTTGATCTTGGATGAACACCTGTTATTGTTCCAATTCTCTTTCTTTTTTTATGGAACTCAACTAAATTGGAAATATTGATATCAGCCACTCCATCACCATAAGTCACACAAAAAAACTGATCTTCATCCGGAATATATTTTTTACACCGTAGAATTCTTTCACCAACTAAGGTCTCTAAACCTGTGTCAACGAAAGTAATTTTGAAATTGTCAATTTCTCCATCTTCCCTATTTTTTAAATAGTAGGTAGTTTTATAATTGGCGGTTTCCAAAGTGAAATCTGAAGTAAAAGCTTTTTGATTGAGAAAGAATTCTTTTATGTAGTTTGCTTTATATCCTAAAGCCAAAATGAATTCATTAAAGCCGAAATGTGAATAGATTTTCATTATGTGCCAGATAATTGGTTTATTGCCAACATAAACCATGGGTTTCGGTCTAAATTCTGTTTCCTCTTTTAGTCTGGTACCTACTCCTCCACAAAGAATTATTACTCTCATTATTACTAGATTACTAGCTCATATTACAAGATGAATGTCCGGTTATCAAGAGTATTTTAATTTTAGACAGAGTCTATATCCTATTCGTGCATTCAATACAAATTTATAATAATCAGAAATTTAATTCTTTCCCCCTAAAATTTGTTGGTAATATTTAAGATTTTCTACTTGTTCTGAAATCGTGCAAAGGTCTTTTTTATTTCCTAAAAATGACTCAACCTCTCTGTAAATACCAGCTTTAAATTCAGTATCAAGATTATCATCTATTTTTATATCTTTTACTTCAAAAGTACCAAACTGTTGGATTTGCAGTTTTTCCAAAGGTTTAAAAATTAATTTACTTTTTTTTGTCATGATTTCAAGTGCCCATCTTCCAGGAGCATCCCAATTGGCATGATAGGAAAAGAGAATCCCTTTTTTTGTTTCCCCTGCTCCACTAAAGATGGCACCTTTATGATGCCAAGGTAAACTTCCAGATGTGAAAGCTGATAATTTTTTTGGAACTCCTGCCAGAAAAAATGCCAGATCAATTACGTGAGTTGAATTTTGTAAAAACCAATTTTCTTTAACTCCAGGAGCTTTTACTAAAGGGACAATCCTAAAACTTGCTTCTGTAAAATCAAAAAAAATGGATGAAATCCCATCATCTTTTTTAATAATTTCCTGAGCTTTTTTAACTGATGCATAAAACCTTCTGTTGTATCCAACATATACTTTTGCCTTCATTCTTTCAGCTAGCCTTTTAACCTTTCTAACATCTTCAAAATCTAACCCGGCAGGCTTTTCAACCAAAATTATCTTTACATCATTTTTTAATAATTTAATTGTTGCACTTCCTAATTGCTCCTCACTTATGGCAACTATGGCAACAGTAGGTATATCTTTTTTTTGATTTAGAAATCTATCAATCCCCCCTGTAATTACTTTTACTCCAACAATCTTTTCAAATTCTTCAGCTGATTTTTGGCTTCTTCCAACAACAATGAATTCTCTTTCTAAAGCTTTTAATACTTTGGCATATTCTGATGCCATTGGTCCTGCACCTACTAGCAAAATTGGTTCATTTGTGCTTTTCATACTTTATGTAAAAGGGTAAATATCATATTTCTTTTTAGCGCTACTTATAAACTTGAGTAAGCTTTCTAAAAGTTGCAGATGTAGTTTTGAAGCTTGATCATATGGAGTAAGTATAGATTTTCCCGTTTTTAGAATCTCTTCAGCTACAAGATTACTCATATCGCTTTGATGTGGAATATCAGTATCTGTTTCTTCCCAATTCCACTTACTTTTAGCTGATGAAATATAAGCTTTTCTCTCAGATTCTTTTGAAATACAGCGATAAGTTTTTGATAGAACTTCGATAATATAGGGAGTGTCTCCATTTGGGTAACATGTAAACGTTCCCATACTACCATCCTTAAAAAAAACATTTAAACTGCCATTTAATTCTAAGAACCCTGAACGCTTGCTTTCTATTAGACTATTATCCAAACCTTTGGTTTCAACAGTGAAATCATAACAGTTGGTTAGAAAAGCAATATAGTCAATGTAGTGAATTGTATTTGTTATAAGGCCATACTGGCTGCCGGAAACAATCATATGTATTTTTTCATTCAGCTGATGTTTTAAATCATAATAAAAAGGCATAGTTCTCATACTGAAATTAACCCAGGTTTTACAACCCTTCTTTTTTAATAATTTCTCTATTTCCAAATAATCTTCTCTTTTTTGAAACAGAATTTTTTCCAAAATTAAATATTTTACAGAAGAGGTTGACAATAAATTTTCAGTTATATTTCTTCTTACATTAGAATTGGTGGCAATAATTGCTAAATCTATATTTTTAGATATCTTATTAATATTTTGCAAAAAGGAAACTTTATGATTTGTAGAAGTTGATATTTGATCATATCTTTGTCTGGAAATATTTAAAGATTCAACTGATGGATCAACAACCTCGATATTAAGAGGAATAGTGACGTTTTTTAGACCTTGTAAATGTCTTGAGCCAATGTTACCAGCCCCAATAATACAAATATTTTTCATATCGACATTTTATCTTAAATCTCGCTTAAAAGGTAGCCACTCTTTTGGATCTTTTGGTTTAAGGTTTTTTTGGAGAGCCTCTTCTTTCATTTGAGACAATTTATCCCAATCCTTAAGTTGTCTTGCAAGAGATGCTTTCTCGAAATAGTAACACCAGCCGTGGGGAGGTTCACTACCGAATATCTCTTTAGGTGGAATAATTGGGAGTTCTGTTTTAACTAATTTATCAGGATCAGAGTAAGTGATATTTGATTTTAATAACTCGTTAGCATGGCTGGGAAGCTCATTTCTATCTTTGTCCAGTACCCAAAGACAGGAAGTATCGGAAGGAGTGGATACTATAATGGTATTGCCAAAATTTCTTGTATAGGAAATATTTCTGTTTTCAAGATTTTCAATAGTTTTATTTTTTATTTTTTCTACAATGCCTTTATCTTCCAAAAAATCTCCATAAAAGTGATTTATGGGTTGATTGTCGTAATTGAAGAATAAATTTCCGGATGACCATATTTGCTCCTCCGCCCAATAAAATCTATACCATTTGACTTTGTTGATTACATCTTTAAATAAAACATTTTCAGAAACCGGAGGAAAATCAAGAATCAGCATGGCATTTTTTTCTATATTTGGAGCACGCCAATAAAGTTGCCACCAAAGATCTTTTTGCTTATTCCAATTATCTGTCCGATAAAAGCCGTTCATTAAGTGAGACGTGAGAGAAAGAAAGAGTAAAAGTACAATAGCCTGTTTACGTAAAGGATAGATAAATTTAAATGACAGAAATCCAACTAAAAGAAATGCAACTCCTATGATACTGGTTATGGTATAGCGGTCATAAACCAGGAATACTCTGACAATTCTGCCAGAAACGATTATCGGAATAAGCGCTCCAACTATTGAGATTAGTCCAATCAGGAGAAGATTCTTCCCAAACTTATTGTCGTATTCTTCATGCTCCTGAATTTTTCCATAAAAAAAATAAAATAGCGCAGAACAACAAAGCCCAAAAAAGATTGCAATTAGTGAATTTTCTATCGGTAGCCTAACAAAGTTAATAATAATAGGAATAAAAAATGCAAATACTACAGTATGCAGAAAGCCATAAATTACCTCGAAAGGGATTTTCAAAATCCATAGAGGATTTGAGTAATAGTTTTGGGCTACCCAGTGGATATCTGTAACTTCACGAGTACTTTTAAAAATAAAAATCCGCCACACAACAAAAATTGCTAAGCTAGCAATATATGGTGCCAAATAGATGTAAGCTTTTTTAATCGCAGTAAAAGAGACTTCTTTGTTTGTAATATAAGCAATTATTAATAATCTAAGTAACTCCATCCCTATAAAAAATTCCACTTGAAGGAAGGAATTTATTTGTAAAATTAAAGAAATCATTGTGAGAAATGTATACATAAATCTATTTCTATTTTTAATTGCAAAAACAGTGAAAGCGAAAGAAAAAGTCCAAAGGGTTAAGGTGGTAATGTAGTTTTCAAATCCAAGAGGTAAAGATTGTTGCAGAAAACCTGGATAGATTAAAAATAGTAGAGTTATAATTGTAACTGTTGATAATTTTTTAGGCCAAAGTTTCTTCAGGAGAAAAAAGAGCGTATATCCCCCAATCAGTCTTATTAAAAAAATATAGATATGCCAAAGAAAAACATTATCTTTTAAATCCAAAAAGAAATAATTGAAGGCAAGTAAATATCCATTAAATGGTCTATCGACAATTAAACTTTTCATGATACCAGGTATGCCGTAAAAGTGAGATACATAACTGAAAAAGAAATCATCGCTATAGAATCCTAAAAAAGGGATAAAAGGAAGGTAAGCGAGCATACATAAAAAAGTTATTAGTAGCAGCGAAGATATTGCGGGATTATTTTTTAGTTTCACAATTAACTTTTATTTTTAATAACCTCTTCTACTATATAAACAGGACGATTCTTTGTCTCCTCAACTATTACCTGGATATATTTTCCGATAATGCTTAATGCTAAGAGCTGAATCCCCCCAAAAAAGATCACCGAAAAAATAATTAGTATGGTTTGATTTATGGGTTGTATTAGTATAATTTGTGATAAAAAATACGCTATTCCTGTTAGAAACGAGACAAAGACAATAAAAAAACCTGTGTATACCATAACATCCAAGGGCAAATAAGAAAATCCAAAAAAGCTGCGTTCTGCATGATGAAGATAACCTAAGAAGTTATAAGAGCTTTTCCCTCTTTGTCTTTTTCTGCGATGATAGTAAACGTAGGCGGTTTTAAAACCAACCCAAGCTCTAAGCCCCCTAAAAAATCTATATTTTTCAGGTATTTGACGAATAGCATCCATGACCTTTTTATCAATGAGTCCAAAACTTCCTGCGTTAACTGGAACCTCAATATTAGATATTGCTTTAAAGACTTTATAATATGATTTTCTTATAATTGCCATGAAAAAATTGTCTTCTATTTTAGTTCTAATGCCAACAACAACATCAAACCCTTTTTCCCACTGCCTAATAAAATCCAAAATTATATCCGGGGGATCTTGCATATCGCCTTCGTAGAAAACATAAGCATCTCCTGTGGCATAATCAAGCGCTGCCTGTGATGAAGCCTCTGGACCAAAATTTCTTGATAAGAAAACACCTACAACTTTTTTATCTTTTTGGGTAATTTTTCTTATTTCTTCTCTGGTATTATCTTTGCTACCGTTATCTACAAAAATAAATTCGTAATTATATTTAGGGTTTATTAAAGCTATATCGTTAAGAGACTGATAAGCTGGAGAAATATTAAGAGCTTCGTTGAAGCAAATTACTCCAATTGAAATGGTTTTTTTCCTGCTTGACATATAATTTAATTCTGCGGATTAGAATTCGAGTTATTGTATCACAATTTTGATTATTCGTACTTGATTTGTGGTATATTAGTTATAATTTTTATTGGGTCAAAAGTATAACATGATGAAAAACACGGTCAAAAAAATTTATCGTTCTGAACGGGATATATATAGTTTATCACAAAAGACTAGTAGTCTTAAAACAAACAAGAGAACGAGTTATAAAAAAGTTGTTGTGAATAAACCTTGGGGGTATGAATATTTAATGTATGAGAATGACAAAGTAGCAGTATGGGTATTATATTTGAAAAAAGGCTACAATACTTCTATGCATTGTCATCCAAAGAAGAAGACCTCGCTTATTGCTTTGTCCGGTCAGGTATTAGTCTCGTTTCTCAATGAGAAATGCGAATTAAACAATCTGGATGCAGTTATGATTGATCGAGGAGTTTTCCATTCAAGTGAAACTATTTCTTCAGATGGGGCTATGATTATGGAAATTGAAACCCCTCCAGAAAAAGCTGATTTGGTAAGGCTTACTGATAAGTATGGAAGGGAGAATAATGGATATGAGAATTCTGCTTTTATATCTAACGAATTACATAAATATGAGTACGAAGATTTTCATGAAATTATGGAGGAAGATAAAGCTGTCCATAAGCAAATTAAAAATAGACATATTCAAATTCAGAGAAACGAGAAAATTGATGATTTGGTATTTTATGTTAAACAATGTTCCCGGAGTATAATTTGTTTTTTAGATTCAATTTTGAAAAAAGGAGATAGCTCTGTGATCTTTGAAATTGGTGATATAATAACTCAGTCTGAGCTAGAGGACTTAGATGTTGATCAGTTAAAAATTAACAATAGCTTTAATACCCTAATTATCCATTGAATATGTCACAGGTTAAAATATCTGATTTTATTGCCTCATATATCTTTTCGTTAGGGGTAAAAGAAGTATTTTTGATTTCAGGAGGTGGAAACCTACATATAATTGACTCAATTGCTAAAAATAAAAAGCTGAAATATGTTTGTACTCATCACGAGCAAGCTGCTGCGATGGCAGCTGAATGCTATGCTAGGGTTTCAGAAAATATAGGTGTATGTTTAGTGACTTTTGGTCCTGCTGCAACTAATACTATAACCGGAGTACTTGGAGCATGGTTAGATTCGATTCCAGTTTTATATATTTCAGGGCAGGTGCCAAGGCATTTTATGAGATATAGGGAGGATCTAAGGCAACTGGGTGTTCAAGAAGTGAGCATTGTTGAATTAGTAAAGCCTATTACTAAATACACTATCGTTATTAATGATCCAAAAGAGGTTAAATATCATCTTCAAAAGGCTGTATATTTGGCTAAATCTGGTCGTCCAGGACCTGTTTTTTTAGATATACCTTCCGATATCCAGTCAACTACAATTGACGAAAAGGAATTCATTGATTTTGATCCCGAAAAAGAAAATTTAACGTCTGCAAAAAGCACGGATTTAGAAGAGAATATTAATAAAGTTATTATCCTTTTAAAAAAATCAAAAAATCCTATTATTTTTGCGGGGCATGGGATACAATTAGCCAAAGCGCGTAAAGAATTTGATGCTCTAGTTAACCAACTGAAGATACCAGTATTAACTACTATGTCTGCTCCTGACTTAATGGTGACTGAAAATTCTTTGTTTATTGGCAGACCTGGAGTTTTTGGTGATCGTGGTGGGAATTTTGCAATCCAAAATGCAGATTTAGTGATTTGTATAGGTTCTAGAAACCACTTATGGAATATTGGCTATGATACCCATTCATTTGCAAGGAATGCAAAGAAGGTTATAGTAGATATTGATAAAGCTGAATTAGAAAAAAAGACGGTTATTCCAGATATTCCGATCCAAGCGGATGCTAAGGATTTCTTGGTAGAGCTTAAAAAGCAAACGGCGAACGCTACCTTACCTGACTTTTCTGGTTGGTTACAAAGATGTCAGAACTGGAAGAAAAAGTATCCAGTTGTCCTTCCAGAGTATAAGAATGAAAAAAAATATGTTAATTCTTATTACTTTACCGATGTTCTTTCTTCTGTTCTAAAAGGTGGAGAAACAATAGTGACGGGAGTTGGCACTTCGTTTACTGGTACGCTGCAATCAATAAAAATCAAGGAGGGTCAAAGATTTCATTGTAACGTAGGCTGCGCTTCAATGGGTTATGATTTACCAGCAGCAATAGGGGCTTGCTTTGCGAATAATAAAAAACCTGTTATTTTAATAACAGGTGATGGGAGTATCATGTTTAACTTACAGGAGCTGCAAACTATTCTGCACTACTCTCTACCAATAAAAATCTTTTTACTTAACAACAGCGGTTATTTAGCTATTAAAAATAGTCAGAATTCATTTTTCTTAGGAAAATTAGAGGCGGTTGACAAAAAAAGCGGCTTGAGCTTTCCTAATTTTAAAGAGGTAGCTAAGACTTTTAAAATTGGTTACATGAAAATTAGTAACCATACTGGAATATCTCAAAAAATTAAAAAAGCTCTTAAAACAAAAGGGTCAATTATTTGTGATATTAATATGAACCCGTTGCAGCCTTTGTTTCCAAAGGTATATTCCGAAAAGAAACCAGATGGGACTATGGCAAGTAAGCCCTTAGAAGACATGTATCCTTTTTTAAGTAGGGATGAGTTCAATGCTAATATGGTAGTTTCTTACTCATTGACTGAGCCATTATAATAATAGGGAACATTTATGAAACGGAATAAAACTGTTGTAATTATTACTGCTGAGGGTTTTGAGGATGAAGAGGTAATTTATCCAATAATTCGCCTTAAAGAAGAAGGCTTTGATGTTTACGTAGCCACAAAAGATCAAAAACCTGTAAACGGGAGGCTAGGTTTTCCTTTAGAACTATTGATCAGATATTATGGAACGTTAGTAGATGCAAAAAAACTCAAAACTAAAGACTATGATTTGGTTTTAATACCAGGAGGTTTTGAAGCACCTGATAGAGTTCGTCAGATTCCTGAGGTGTTAAAATTTGTTCAAGATATGTATAAAGCGAAAAAACTAGTTGCTGCATTCTGTCATGGTCCTTGGGTGTTGATTTCGGCTAAGGTGTTAAAGGGTAAAAGAGCAACTGGATATATAGGAATTGCTGATGATATCAAAAATGCTGGAGCAACATACATCGATGAACCGGTCGTTGTTGATGGAAATATCATCACTTCTCGCCACCCAAGAGATATAGGCCATTTCATGAAAGAGATACTTTCACGCTTCAGAAATAAATAATAAAAAATGATTATTTTTGATTTTGACGGCGTATTGTCGGACTCCTTTGGTATTTTATATAAAATAAACAAAGAATCAGCAGATAGGGTAGGAATTTCTCTTTCTAAGAAAGAGTACAAAAGTTTTTTTAAGGGAAATATCCATAAAACAAGAAAAATTCTCTTTAAAGGTGATTTGGAAAAAAGCAGAAGGTTTAGCGAAGCGAGAGAAAATTTTTTTAGCCTTTATTATACTAGTGAGAATGTTAAATTATTTAAGTTTGTACCTTATTTGATTAAGAAATTAAATAAAAAAACTGAACTTTTTATAGTGTCCTCCTCTCCTAAAAAATTTGTAGCAGATATCCTTGAGAAAAACAAACTTATATCTTACTTCAGAGGAATTATAGGAGTAGGTGTATGGGGTAAAAGAAGAATAATACAAAATTACCTGGGTGAGACTAAAAGTATTGATTGTTCCTATTTTGTTACTGATACAGTAGGAGATATCAAAGAAGCGAAAGGTTTAGGTATTAAAATAGTAGTGGTTGGTTGGGGTTTTCATTCTTTAGGTGCTCTTCGTAAATTTGATCCTGACTTTTTTGTGAATAATTATAATGATTTAGAAAAAATACTTTTATGAATATTTTTATAACTGGTGGGACAGGATTCATTGGTAGGAATTTAGTAGAAAACCTTTCTTCTAAAAATATTATTTTAACTCCCTCACATAAAGAATTGGAACTACTGGATGCGGAAAAAGTAGAAAAGTATCTTAATAAGCATAAGATTGATGTTGTGATTCATTGTAGTAATACTGGGGGCACAAGAAACACAACAGACCTTCCTAATGTTGCAATTAATAATTTAAGGATGTTTTTTAACATAGTCCGCTGTAGAAAACTATATAAAAGAATGATCTTTTTAGGTTCGGGTGCAGAATATGATAAACGACGACCCTTAAAAAATGTTCGTGAAAGTGATTTTGATAAAAGAGTTCCCATTGATGAATACGGATTTTATAAATATATTTGCTCAAAATATATTCAAAACTCAGAAAATGTCGTAAATTTAAGATTATTTGGTGTCTATGGTAAGTATGAAGATTATAACTTTAGGTTTATCTCTTACGCTCTATGTAGAAATATTTTGGGTTTGCCGATGGTGATAAATCAGAACGTTTTTTTTGACTATTTATATGTTAAGGACTTAGTAAGAATTATTGATCTATTTATCAAAAATCCACCCAAAGAAAAATTTATTAATGTAGGTTTAGGTAAAAGAGTAGATCTACTAACGATTGCAAAAATCATTAATACTTTTGTGGAAAAAAAATCAGAAATTATTGTTAAAAATTTAGGATTACAAAATGAATATACCTGTGACAATACAGGATTAATGGAGATACTAAACAATTTTAAATTTACAGATCTTACTATATCTTTAAAAGAACTTTACTCGTATTACAAAAGCATTAAATCCTCGTTGACTTTAGAGTAAATATTAAGATGTTTAAATATTACTTTAGTAAAGATTAATGTTGATGAGAGTTGTCTTTAGTAAATGTTCTTCCACAGTTCGGGCATTTATCTCCCTCAACAAATGGTTTACCTTTATTCTCGCAGGTATTGTTGCCACAGACTACTAGGCCGTTTTTGTATTCTTCATCAGAAATTTTCGCCTGACAACTGCCCAAACAAACATATGGTTGATTATTCATAAAATAAACACCTCCCTTCTAATCATCAGCACCATCATCATTAACAGTATGTCTTAATTTCCAATCACCTTGCACTTTGGTCCAAAGATGTGGAGATCTAAATTCATCACACAGTTTAAGAAAGTTCTTAGGTTCTATGTCTAAATATTCCATAACTTCATTAAAGTATTTATCAGGAAACTCGCCATCAAATCTTTTTACCAGTACTTGTCCCTCCTCTCTTGTTAAATGTTTGTTTCTAATTTCCTGAGAAGCATCATATGTCGCACGTCCTATGCCAAATTTCATAAAAGTGGTGTAGTAGTGTAAGTCATCAATTTTGTCATCAATTGAGTTATATTTACTGTAAGTACCCTGAGTTCTAAAAGGTCTTGCAGCAAAATTGGTATGTTCAACTGCGAAGTAATATGCTTCTTGAGGTGTCCATTTCATATAATAACCAAGATAGCGAACCTCAACCGCAGATTTTTCTAATTCATGATAGTCAGCCGGCAAAAATGCCATTAAGTCAACAAGCGAAAGGTTATATTTATCTATCAACTCCTTTATGGAAACTCCGCCCAAATAAATTTCATCCAAGTTTTTAAAGGTAAAATAAGATTTATCTCGAAGTGATGTTGAGTTATCGGCGATAGGATTACCATATTCTGCTTCATTTTCTCCATAGAAAATTAAGGGAACATTGTATTTGAGAGCAATTTTTGGTGCTAAATTTTTTTGTCCCAGGATAAAGGTTTGGAAAGGATGAAGTAAATTTTCAATAGAGAGTTTTGTTAAGAGTCTCATGGCTTTCCCATTTGGTTTAAAAGTTATATTGTCAAAACCCCCAACTTCAATCCAGTTTCTGAAATTTTTGTATCCGTAATCCGTATACAAAATAGGAGGCCATGTAATAGTTAGAGGATGCATGTTATATTTATACTTTAGTAAATGAGCAGCCATAGCGCTATCTTTTCCACCTGACCCGGGAACGATACAATCATAATGTCCGTTATTTCTGCGGTATTTATCCAAAACTAAAATTAATTCTTCTTCGCGTTTTTTCCAATTAATTTTTTCTTTTTCTTTTGTGAATTTACATGCATCGCAAACTCCATTTTCATCAATATTTAAAGTAGCCTTTTTGTTATTTATGTTATGTTTAAACTCGATTGTTGAGTTAGGTCTTTGATTGGACATGACGCATTTTTTACAAAAAATTACTTTTTCCGGCAATCCATATTTTGCTTCAAGTTTTTTCTTTGTTTTCATTTTTTTAGCCAATCCTTATAAATTTTTATTCCATCTTTGCCACTTTTTTCCGGGTGGAATTGAGTCGCAAATACATTACCTGATTGTAAACTTGAACAATATCTAATATTTTCATATATCGTCTCCGATAATACCACAGATTTATCTTCAGGTTCTACAAAATATGAATGTACGAAATACATAAACTCACCATTTTTTATATCCTTTAGTGGAGAATCGAGCCAGCTCTTTTTTGCTTTAAGAATTTGATTCCATCCAATTTGCGGTACTTTAATTTTTTCATTATCATTTGTAAATTTTTTGACTTTCCCTTTAACAATATTTAGTCCTTTATGAATACCAAACTCTTCACTTTGAGTGAAAAGTAGCTGCATTCCTAGACAAACACCCATGAATAATTTTCCAGAGGATATAAAATCTTTTATCAAACCTATTAAATCAAGTTTTTCAAGATTTTTCATTGCATCCCCGAATGCCCCAACACCCGGAATTATTGCAGCATCAGAATCTGCAATAATTTCTTTATCAGATGTAATTTGGCTTTCAACACCCAGGTAATCAAAGGCATGTTTAACTGAAAATAAATTACTAAGCTGGTAATCAATGATGGCAATTTTCATGTTATTGAGCGGACAGATATACCCTTTTCTTCTAAATATTTTTTGATACCTGCAATACTGGTTGGTTTAATTTTTGAGTAATTTACCCCTTTTTTCAAAAATTCGATGTTACCTTCTTCCTTAAAATCAGATGATAGTGGATTATTTTGTATGAAATCATAATGTAATATTGAAGCAATTATTACCGCATCAGCACCTCCCTCTATAATAACTCGGTATACATCATTAGCACTTCCTGCACCACCACAAGCCACAACAGGAATGGAAATACTTTGGGAAACCATTTTGGTCAACTCTATATCATACCCTTCTGCAGTACCCTCTTTGTCTACAGATGTAATAATAATTTCGCCAGCTCCTAAACTTTCTACTTTTTTTGCCCAATCTAAAACTTCAAGTCCTGTTTCCTCCCTGCCGTTATCAATATAAGCAAAATATTTACCATTAGGTTGTTTAATTGCCTCAATGGAAACAGCAATTGTAGATGAGCCAAAAATTTTAGATGCCTCTTCTATAATTGATGGATTTTTTACAGCTGCGCTGTTAAGGGATACTTTATCTGCTCCAGCTCTTAGAACAGCCTTGATATCTTCTACTGTTCTAATTCCCCCACCTACTGTAAGAGGAATGAAGATTTCCTTGGCAGTTTTGGTGATAATCTCATGTAAACTATTTCTATTATATAAAGAGGCAACAACATCCATATATAAAAGTTCATCAGCACCATTTTCAAAGTAGTATTTGGCAAAGTTCTCCGGTTTTCCTAAAACTCGCAGTCCTTCTAAGTGAATTCCCTTGACTAAATTCGGGCCCTTTATATCAAGCTTTGCAATAATTCTGTGGGTCATACAGCTGTCCAGCCCCCATCAACCATTAAACTAATTCCTGTAACATATGATGAAGCATCAGACGCTAAAAACAAAACTGCACCAGCAACTTCATCTGGATTACACATTCTTTTTAAGGGTGTTTTTTTTGAATAATTTTTAACAAAAGTTTCATTCTGATTATCAAATACTCCACCAGGGCATATTGTATTTACCCTGACATTGTACTCACCAAAGTATGATGCTAAATATCTACTTAAATTTATAATACCCCCCTTAATTGCAGAATATCCCATTGGACTGCTCATTGTGGTTCCTTCATAAACAGTAAAATCATTCCCAACTACTCCGTATATTGAACCAAAGTTAATTAAGCTTCCCCCTTTTTGCTCTTTCATAATTAAACAAACTTTTCTACTAATCCAACTGTAACTATTAAGATGCATCTCAACATTTTTTTGAAAAGATTTCAAGGATAAGTTTTCAACTTTTTCTCCCCAATCTGGTGTTCTAGGATAAGCAGCATTTACCCAAATATCCAGCTTTCCGTATTTTTTATATAAATTATCTATTGACTGATCTATCTGTTCTAAAGCAGTAACATCAAATATTTCTACCTCAACATCACAACCTTCAAGTTTAAGTTGTTGTTTAAATTCTTCTGCTTTTTTTTGATCAATCTCCAAAATAATAACTTTCCCACCAGCATCTGCTAAAGCTTTTGTTACCTCTTTTCCTAAAAGACCAACCCCTCCGGTTACAAAAGTAACTTTTCCTTCAAGTGAGAATTTTTTTAGATAGTTATTCATAGATTATAAAGAAATTATATTCTCTTTCACTAAAAACTCAATAAACTTAAAATCTAACTCAGAATCAATATCTGTTTTAGCTAGATCATTCATTAAATAAATTATCGAATTATCACTAATTGGACTTACGTTTGCCTCATCCAATAGATATTCTCTATTATATATATAAATAGATGCATTCATATCATAAACTTTTGGAGCATCCTGTCTGCGGACAAAGTCTCCCTTCTTACTCAAAATTACTTTTCCTCCATGTGTTTCTTCAACCATATTAAAATAAGGGTTTCTATGTGCAATCACGACGCTAAACAAAGTTTTAGGTTTTTTTTGTAAGAATAGATTATAAGAATCTTCCAAATCCTGATGAGTTCTTACCGGGGAAGTAACATCTAAATCCATAACTGCATCATATTTTTCAGCGAAAAATTTATCAGATGAGAGCAAAGCATGTCTAATCGCAGCAACTTTTCCTGCTGTATCTGTTGCAAGTTCAACAGGTCTTATAAAAGGAACCTCTGCGCCGTATTGTTTGGCAATTTTGGCAATATCTTGCGAATCAGTACTAACTATAATATGTTTAGCTTTAGCCCAATCTTTTGCCTGCTTAATTGTATAATAGATTAAAGGAAATCCATTTAAGTTGCGGATATTTTTGCCCTTTACTCCTTTTGATCCCCCTCTGGCGCAAATAGTAATTAGTAAATTATTCATAATTTCCTGTTTTAAAATTTATAATTTTTTTATACGTATCAGTTGCCTCTATTAAATTATTCATCATATTGGGATTTTCTATATTATCAAAAAAATACTTTAGTTGTTCTACATATTCTTGACCTTTTTCGTAATCCAGTCTATAACTATTTTTTAGTTCCTCTTTTGTATATTCTTTAATTTCTGTATTTATTAAATCTCCAATAACTGTTAACTTTTCAAAATCTAGCTGAATATATCTTTGACGAATATGGCTTAAAAAATTAATATGAATATTGGCAGGACTTATATAGGTGTCAATTAAAATATCAGCGTAGTCTTCAGCATCAACAGTGATATCACCTCTTTTTGAATAATTCCCCTGTATTTTTTTAACAGGTCCCAAAAGATAAGAAGTATAATCAATTTCATGTGAAAGATCTAAAATAACCCCACCGCCCATTTTAGAATTTGCAGAGTAACCTTTTAAATGATTTTGATTAGGCCGCCACATAGGTAGAAAAGAGGTACAAACTACCCGGGTATGTAATATTTTGTGTTTATCTATGTATTCTTTTAATTTGTTTATTACTGGATTAAAACGTAGATTATATGCAATATAGGTAACAAGATTTTTTTCTTTTACAATTTGAATAAGTGTATCTAAACCTTCTAAATCCTTTCCAATTGGTTTTTCAATAAAAAGTTTGGAACCAATTTTTGCACACCTGATAGCTGTTTCAATATGGAGATTTGTAGGGTTAGTAATAAAGCTGATATCAGGTTTAAGTTTTTCTACCTCTTCCCAAGAATGTAATTCATTAATTGCCAGAGAATTTGGTAAATTACTTGTTCCGGAACGAAAAGCATAAAGAGCGTGATTATAATTTTTTAATAAAATATTTGCATGTTTTTGCCCGATAGATCCCAAACCAAAAAAGATAATTTTCATTTGACTAATATTATATCAGCTTCTAATTGCCTTTATATGAAAATTTTTCAAGAAGCTATATAATGGGCTCATGTCACGAGATATAAATATAGGTTCTAAAAAAATAGGTTACGGTCAACCAGTATTTGTTATAGCTGAAGCTGGAGTTAATCATAACCAGCAACTTGATATAGCTTTAAAGCTGGTGGATACTGCTGCAGATTGTGGAGCAGACGCTGTTAAATTTCAGACCTTTAAAACTGAAGATGTTGTAACAGAAAAAGGAGAGATGGCCTTATACCAGAAAAAAAATACCGGCACTCGCATGAGTCAAAGGGAAATGCTAAAGGGTTTGGAATTACCGGATGATTTTTACGATCCAATAATCAGAAGGTGTAATAAAAAGGGTATTTTGTTTATGTCAACACCTCACGGTGGTAAAAAGTCAGTGGATCTTTTGGAAGAGTTAGGAGTTAAGGCATATAAAATAGGTTCTGGAGATCTGACAAATTACATCCTGTTGGATAGAGTTGCTAGAACTGGAAAGCCTATGATTTTATCCTCTGGTATGGCAACACTTGATGAAGTTAAAGACGCAGTTGGTTTCGTAAAATCCAGAGGCAATACTCAAATTGCAATGCTGCATTGTACCACTAATTATCCTTGTCCACCTGAAGAGGTAAATTTGTTAGCTATGAAGAAGATGATGAAGGAGTTAGATATACCTATAGGTTACTCAGATCACACTCAAGGTAGCCAGGTGGCAATAATGGCAGCAACTTTAGGAATGGCCATATATGAGTGTCATTTTACTTTAGATAAAACACTACCTGGCCCGGATCACATTGCCTCAGTTGAGCCAGATGAGCTTAAAGATAAAATTGCTGCAATTAGAAGAGTTAATATAATTTTGGGGAAATATGAGAAAGTTCCAAATGAAAGTGAGATTTCTTCAATGATTCCATTAGTTAGAAGAAGTATCGTAGCAGTAGCAAATCTATCTAAGGGTCATATAATTACTGATGCTGATATTGAAGCAAAAAGACCGGGAACTGGTGTATCACCCTCGCAATATGAAAAATTTCTGGGTAGAGTTGTAAAAAATACTTTGAAAGCTGATCAGCAGATTACTTTTAAGGATATAGAATGAAAAAAAAGATAGTTTATATTAGCGGATCCAGAGCAGATTTTGGTTTAATGTCCGGTGTTTTGAAGTTAATTAATTCCTCATCTCAATTAGAGCTATTAATCTATGCAACAGGTATGCATCTGATGCCTAAATTTGGTTTAACTATAAAAGATATTGATGGATTTATTCCAAATGTCAGAAAAATTAATGCGGTATTTAAAGATGATAGCAGGACAGGAATGGTGAATTTTAGTGTAGATTTTTCTTCTAAATTTTTGAAACAATTAATTCTGGATAAACCAGATCTAATTTTGGTTTTAGGAGATAGGATCGAGATGCTTACAGCTGCCGTAATAGCCGGGTATTTTGGGCTACCAATTGCACATGTTCATGGAGGCGATAAAACAACAACAATTGATGAGATAGCAAGACATGCTATTACAAAACTTTCGCACTTGCATTTTGCTGCAACTGAAGATTCTGCCGATAGAATTAAGAAGTTAGGAGAAGAGGAGTGGAGGATTCATGTAGTAGGTGCTCCCTCTTTAGATAACGTATTAAGTGAACAAATTCCCAGCAGAAAAGAAATATATTCTTTTCTCACTCTATCTCCTGACAAAAAATTTATATTAGTTGTACAACACCCAGTAACAAATTTAATTGATGCATCTGGAGATCTAATCAGAGAAACGCTTAATGCAGTTAAAGAATTTAATCTTCCAATCGTAGTTGTTTACCCAAATGCAGATGTTGGCGGACAAAAAATAATTAAGGTTATTGAAGAGGAAAAGAATAATTCAAACTTTCGTTTGTTTCCAAGTGTAGAGTATAAAATGTTTCTAGGAATTGAAAAAATTGCATCTGTTTGGGTTGGTAATAGCAGTGCGGGGATTATTGAATCTGCATCGTTTCAGACCCCGGTTGTTAATATTGGAGAAAGGCAAAAAGGTAGGCCTCAAAGTGGAAATGTGATAAACGTTTATTATGATAAACTAGAAATAATGGATGCAATAAAAAAATCATTATTTGACAGCGAATATTTAAAAAAAATTAAGAAAATAAAAAATGTATGGGGAGATGGTAATACTAGCTCAAAAATTGTAAGTATTTTAGAGAATATAAATTTTGATCAAACACTTTTAAACAAACAGATTACATATTAAAATTATGAGAGCAAATTTTCAAAATTGGAAAATGCCGGAATTTGATGAAAGAGGGTTGACTAAATGGAATTGGATGTGCCAGCATCCACTTAAATTGGTTTTAGGTAAATATTCTGATATTGGTGCTTTTACATATATTAATGCTTATGCAGGTGTTGAAATCGAGGAAGATGTTCAGATAGGTTCTCATTGTAGTATTTACTCACTTAATACAATTGATAACAAAAAAGGGAAAGTCATTATTAAAAAAGGAGCAAAAATTGGCAGCCATTCAACAATTATGCCGGGAGTAACAATCGGAGAAAATGTTGTGATCGGTGCATACAGTTTTGTCAAAAAAGATATTCCGAATAATTCCTTAGCTTATGGAATACCTGCGAAAATAGTAAAAAAGTAACAATGAAAATTCAAATTGCCAGGCCGTATATTGACGAAGAAGATGTTGAAGGGGTAATTGAAGTATTAAGATCCGGTTGGCTTTCTCTCGGCCCCAAATATACACAGTTTGAAGATAATTTTGCAAAATATGTTGGGGTAAAGTATGCATGTGTTGTTTCTTCTGGTACTGCAGCACTTCATTTGGGTGTAAAAGCGCTTGGTCTTACAAAAGATGACGAGGTAATCACTTCGCCATTTTCATTTGTTGCTTCTTCTAACTGCCTACTTTATGAAAACGTAAAACCAATATTCGTTGATATTGAGGTGAGGACATTCAATATAGCTCCGTCACTTATTGAACGAGCAATTACAAAAAGAACAAAGGCCATTTTGCCAATTCATATATTTGGTCAATCTGCAGATATGGATCCAATTATGCAAATTGCAAAAAAATACAATTTGAAAATTCTGGAGGATTCTTGCGAGAGTTTAGGAGCAAGATACAAGGGTGAAATGGTTGGAACATTTGGTGATATTGGCACATTTGCTTTTTATCCTAATAAACAGATGACAACAGGTGAGGGGGGGATGATTGTAACTAATTCAAAAGAGCTTTATGATTTGTGTGACAGTATGAGAAACCAGGGAAGAGGGGATAGTGGTGATTGGTTAGTTCATGACAGAGTAGGTTATAACTACCGTATGGATGAAATGAGTGCATCGCTTGGGATTACACAACTTAAAAAAATAAAGTGGATGATCAAAGAAAAAAGAAAAATTGCTTCCTGGTATAATAATGCACTAGGTGATATTGCTGATGTGGAGCTGCCGGTAGTTGGTAAGAGCAGGACACATTCCTGGTTTGTTTATGTTATAAGAGTAAAAAATGGAAAAAGAGATAGATTAATGAATGAATTAGGAAGGATGGGGATTCAAACAAAACCATATTTGCCGGTTATACATCTGCAACCATTTATGCGTAAATTATTTAAATATAAAGAGGGAGATTTTCCGGTTGCAGAATCAGTTTCTGGTCAAACTCTCGCACTTCCTTTATATATTGGATTAACTAAAAAAGATATAGAGTATATTGCACAAAAATTGAGGACAATTATTAATGGATGACTTTAAAAAAATATTTCAAAACAAAAGAATTTTGGTAACCGGTGGTACTGGTTCTATTGGTAGTGAAATAGTAAGACAGCTTTTAAAATTTGAACCAAAACAAATAAGAATATACTCAAGGGATGATTCTAAACAATTTTATCTTCAACAGGAGCTTGGAGAAAATAAAAAGAATGAAGAAATTTTACGATTTCTCATTGGAGATATTCGTGATAAAGATAGGCTTGACAGAGCGTTTAAAGACATAGATATTGTGTTTCATGCCGCTGCGCTAAAGCATGTACCATTTTGCGAAACAAATCCTTTCGAAGCGACCAAAACCAACGTTTATGGAACTCAAAATATTCTGGATTTAGCAATAGATCATCAGGTTGAAAGAGTTGTAGCAATATCAACTGATAAAGCAGTATATCCCAATACATTTATGGGTATTTCAAAGCTTATGATGGAAAGATTGGTAGTTTCAGCATCCAATTACTCCGGTCATCCGGAGATTAAGTTTTCTGTTGTTCGTTTTGGGAATGTAGTTAATTCAAGAGGTTCTGTTATCCCACTTTGGATTGATCAGATAAAAAAAGGTCGTCAGATAACAATTACCGATAAAAGAATGGAAAGATATTTTATGAGCATTGAAAACGCAGTAAATCTTGTTTTTATGGCTGCTACAATAATGTTAGGCAATGAAATATTTGTTTTAAAAATGTCAAAGTATAATATATATGAGTTAGCCCAGAGGGTTATAAAAAAATATGGAGATAGTAAAAAAACTGAAATAAAGATAATTGGCGCAAGAGAGAGAGAGAAGATGGATGAAAAGTTATTTACAACGGATGAAGAAGAATTGATGCTTAATGTTGGACCATTTAATATTATTCAACCAAATAAAGATGCTTATTTTAAACGTCAGTCAAACTATCGAAAGGCTAAGCAGCTTAGCCCTATGAGTACTTCAGATATTTTATCTTCACTAATTTATGAGTAAAGTAATTGTTACCGGAGGCGCAGGATTTATTGGGTCTCATTTAGTGGATAAACTTGTAGAATTAGGACACCGAGTAATTGTTATTGATGATTTTTCAACAGGAGATATAGGGAATCTTAAGAAGAATAAGGACAAAATTACAATTTTCAATCAAGGACTATCACTAGAGAGTGAATTGCTTAAAAAAATACCAGATTCTTTAACCGGAACCTCTTTTATTTATCACACTGCAGCACTGGCAAGAATAGAAAGATCAATAGATGATCCAATTAGTACCCATAATGCAAATGTAAATGGGACTCTGGCAGCCCTAGAATTGGGAAGAAAATTAAAAGTAAAAAGATTTATTTTTACATCCACCTCTTCCATATACGGGGATCAAAAAGTATTACCTTTAAAAGAATCATTAAATCCAAATCCACAAAACCCTTATGCAATGCAAAAATTGATTGGTGAATATTACTGTAATCTTTATGTCACCTTATATAACATGCCCGTTATTATTTTCCGTTTATTTAATGTTTATGGAAGCAGGATGTCTTCAAAAGGAGGATATAAATTAGTATTTACTAAATGGTTAGAGCAGATAAAAAATAAAGAACCATTATCAATCTTTGGATCAGGGAAGCAGACTCGGGATTTTACTTATATTTCAGATATTATTGATGGTTTGATTAAGGGTATGGATGTGAGGGAGAAGATAATCTGTGAAACTATAAATTTGGGTTACGGGAGAGAAATTTCAGTTGAATATCTTGCAAAACTTTTTAACCACTCGGTTAAAAAGTTTCCTGAAAGAAAATACGAAGAAAAATTTAAACAAGCAGATATAAACAAAGCTAAAAAAATACTTAATTGGAAACCAAAAGTTTCAATTGAAGAAGGTGTGAAAAAACTACTTAAAGATTACAAATACCAGTGATTTAACCAGCCTGAAAACATAACAATCATCCAAATAAGTTTTGAGTTGTCTTGTTTTCTATCCTGATGAGCTTGCCAAATTTCTTCAACACTTTTTTTATCAAAGTATTGAAAAAGATTTTGGTTTTTCAGATGTTCATTTACAAGATTTTTAAGATCACCAGTTATCCATTTTGCTATAGGAATACCAAATCCTTTTTTTCTTCTTTTAAAAACTTCCGGCGGGAATTTATCTTTAAGTAAAGATCTTAAAATTCTTTTTGTTTCAAGCATATTTATATGGGAATTTAGAGCATATGCATTTTCAATAACTGTATTGTCTAAAAATGGAACTCTTACCTCAACTGAGTTGTACATAGATGCTCTATCCACTTTTACCAATAAGTCGTCCTTAAGATAAGTCTCAAAATCAAGTAGCTGCATTTGGGTTGTAAGATTTGAACTTTTCATTTCAATCTTTTTCTGGAGTATTTTTAACAAATGGATTTGGGAAGATTTAGGATTCTTTTTTAATAAATCTTCATTCAATAATCCTTCGTTATAATTTTTCAATGACATCCAGGAAAGGTGTCTTTGAAATGGGGGATAGTAAGCACCTTTTATAAACTCTTTTAATACTTCAGTTTTAGGATAATTTTCTGAAGAGGTAGGGAAGGTATTTAGAATATTTAATATTATTCTTGCTGCGCTTTGGGGGATTATTTTTTTAAATTGTTCTGCAACAAGGTGACCTCTGTAAGTTGGGTATCCACCAAATAATTCATCTCCTCCATCTCCACTCAAAACAACCTTCACGTATTTTCTCGCAAGAGTACAAACCTTATATGTTGGGAAGAGTGACGGGTCAGCAAGAGGCTCGTCTAGTTTTTTGGATATTAAAGGAAAAAGATTTAATACGTCTTTTGAGGTAAAAGTTTCCTCATGATGTTTTGCTCCCAATTGTTTTGCAATAATTTTTGCATAATAGGATTCATCAAAACTTTTTTCCTCAAAACTTATTGAGAAGGTATTGATTTGTCTTTTTATGTGTTTGCTAAGGTAGTAGGTAATCAAACTTGAGTCAATACCGCCGCTTAAAAATACTCCAATTGGTACATCAGATATTGAGTGAGAAATTACAGCATTTTCCAGAATGGAATTAATATTTTTTTCAGAACTTGTTTTAGCAAAATTTAATTCATAAAAAGACGAAATTTTTATTCCTTTTTTGGAGAATACCAAACCATGTCCCGGAAGCAGCTTATAAATATTTTCAAAAATAGATAAGTTACCTGGGATATAGCCTAAGGAAGAATACATTTTTAGAGCTTGAATACTTATGCCTTTTCTGACTTTAGGATGAGTTAGGATTGACTTTAACTCAGAGCCAAAAAGTAATGTTTCTCCCTTTTGCCAAAAATATAAAGGTTTAATTCCGCAAGGATCTCTTGCTAGATAAATTTGATCCTTTCTTTTATCCCAAATTGCAAATGCAAACATGCCTTTTAAATACTTAGGCATCTTGTAGCCGTAGGTTTCATATAAATGAACTAATACCTCAGTATCTGATTTAGTTTTAAACTTATGACCTTTTTTTTCAAGTATTCCTTTAAGCTCTAGAAAATTGTAGATTTCTCCATTAAAAACTACAGTAAGAGTGTTATCCTCATTTTTCATTGGTTGATTTCCGGTTTTTAAATCTATGATGCTAAGTCTCCTAATCCCTAAAGCAACGTTTTTATCAAGATATATACCTCCTTGATCAGGTCCACGATGAAAAATGGTTTGCAGCATCTTTGATACAATTGGTTTTTGTGGTTGTTGATTAAAATCTACGTAGCCGGTTATTCCACACATACTACAAAATATTTACTTTCTTTATTTCGTATATTGTTTTTCTTTGTGTTTCAAAATAAGTTCTAATTAAGAGTTCGGCTATAAGACCCATTAGCAAAAATTGTATTCCAATCATAATTAAAAAGCTGGCAATTAGAAATAAAGGGTTATTATGTACATAGACACTCCGCAAAAATTTATCATAACTTACAATAAAGAGTAAAAATATGCCAATTAAATTACTGAATATTCCTATAGTCCCAAAAACATACGCAGGTTTAGTTCCATAAGAATTTAAAAATTTTATGGTAATAATATCTATTAACAATTTTATTATTCTGGAGTAGCCGTATTTTGATTTTCCGGATAACCTCTTGCGGTGATTTACAACAATTTCCAAACTTTTCCCTCCATTCCAATAGAGAATTAATGGTAGTATTCGATGAGATTCTCCATATAGATGAATCCCATTTAGCGCCTCTTTCTTAATCATTTTTAGAGAACAACCAAGGTCATGAAAAGGAATATTAAATATTTTTTGTATTAGATAATTAGCTGTTTGCGAGAGAAAACTTCTTAAGATATTATCTTTTCGATTCTTTCGCCACCCAATAACAATATCAAATCCTAAATTTATTTTTTCCAGCATTGTTAATATGTCTTTTGGATCATTTTGTATATCTGCATCCATCAGGCAAATAAGTTTTCCTTTTGCCCTGTCAATTCCGGCAGTTATTGCAGCGGTTTGACCGAAATTTCTTCTCAAAATAACTAATTCTGCTGATAAATCTTTTTGATTTTTGTCAAAACTTTCAGTAAGCATTTCTTTTGATTGATCCTTACTTCCGTCATCAACATAGATAATTTCACAATTTAATTGAGATTGAGCCAGTATTTGAGATAATTCTTTATTTAACTGCCCTAGATTATCCTGCTCATTATAAAATGGGACTATTACAGAAAGATCAATATTTTTCATTATTATGAGAGTTTAACATAAAGATATATTGAAAAAAAATTCCACATATGTTAGAGAATAACAGTTACTAAAATTATGCAATCTAAGAATCAGTTAAGAGTTAGTTATGCTACAGCTTTACATGACGAGAAAGAAACTAATAGGGTTCTAAATGTCTTAAAAGAACATCGAACACTATTGGGCAAAGAGACTAAAGAATTTGAAGAGAGAACAGCAAAATTATTTGGTAGAAAATTTTCTGTTATGGTAAATTCTGGCTCTTCAGCAAATCTATTAGCATTAGAGTTGTTAAATCTGCCAAAAGGATCAGAAGTAATTACTCCTCTTTTAACTTTCTCAACGACAGTTGCACCATTAATTCAGAAAGGTTTAGTACCTGTATTTACGGATGTTGAACTTGGTAAATATCAAATAAATATAGATCATATTGAACAACTTATTACAAAAAAGGTTAAGGCGTTAGTAATACCATTACTTTTGGGAAACTTACCAGATTTAAAGCGATTACAAAATATTGCTAAAAAAAATAACTTATCATTTATACTTGATTCTTGCGATACTTTTGCCTCATCTTATGATGAAAAACCATCAGGTGATTATTCAGATATAGTCACCACAAGTTTTTACGGATCTCATATAATCACTGCAGGCGGCGGCGGCGGTATGGTTTTATTCGATCAATCAAAATGGATTAATCAGGCTAGAATATTAAGAGGTTGGGGCAGAGACTCCTCTATATTTGGAGACTCAGAGGATATCAAAAAGCGATTCTCAACAAAAATTGGCGGATTACAGTACGATGCTAAATTTATTTTCAGTGAAATAGGATATAATTTCTTACCAACTGAGATGGGCTCAGCTTTTGGAAATGCCCAGCTTGATAAAATCAAACATTTTAAGAGTATTAGAAAACAAAATTTTAAAAAACTCTATAGTTTCTTCACTAAATACAGTTCTTTATTTCATCTTCCTATCCAAGATGAAAGAGCTGAAACTAGCTGGCTTGCATTCCCTTTGATGATTAAAGATGTTTCACCTTTTACCAGATTGCAGCTTGTAACTTATCTTGAGCAAAATAATATTCAAACAAGACCAATATTCACAGGTAATATTTTAAGACAACCAGGGTTCAGTAGAATTCCCCATAAGCTTCTTCCAAAATATAACTACCCTATAACCAATGCTATTATGGAGAGGGGTTTTATAATCGGATGTCATCATGGGTTAACGGAAAAACATCTAACTAAAATAAGAAAAGTTTTTGATGAATTTATCAAGCAATTTAAAACTTCTTCCAAAAACGTATCTTAAACAAACTTTCGCTTGACGAACTTTAAATTCAAATATACTATACTTTAGATTATGGGTAAACAAAAAAATATTCCACTAGTGCTTTCGCTCTTGATAATAACAATATACCCCCTGTTAACTTATTTTATCTTTATCCCTTTTTTGGGATTTTATAATGATGATTGGTTGTTTGGATATTTAGGACATTTTTATGGACCACAGGAGCTTATAGCGGGCTTCGCCGGTGATAGACCAATAGTTGGATATTTATTTGCGATAAATCATATTTTACTAGGTAGTAATCTCTTCTTTTGGCATATCTATATGTTTTTGATGAGGTTACTTGGTGGATACATCCTTTTTTTTCTACTTAAAAAACTTTGGCCAAATAGATTAATATCCGTAACTTATATCACTCTATTATTTTTAATCTATCCGGGATTTTTGCAGCAAAGTGTTCCATTAGGATACCAAAATTATATTACTGCCTTAACTGTGTGGATCGCCTCAATGTTTTTTACTGTACTAGCAATTAAAAGCCGTAGCAAAATCACACTTATTCTATTTACTTTAGTTGCTCTAATTCTACAAGTTTTCTCTTTTTTACTTTTAGAATTCTTTATAGGTATGGAAATCTTGAGGTTTTTACTTATAGTCTATAGTACTATGCCGGCTTTCACCGGAATTAATTTTGTCAGATTAAAGAAAAAGATTAGATATTTAAGCCCATATATCATTAGTCTATTACTCTTTGTACTATGGCGCGTTTTTATATTTAAAAGTGTTAGACCAGCAACAAATATTGACTGGATAACCCAAACTTATTATTCTGATCCTGTATGGATTGCCAATATACCTTTAAAGATTTTGAATAGTTTTATCTCAACTGTTATACTGTCTTACTTTACTCCTATTATTGTAAGATTAACCAGAATTCCTTTAGAAAACTCAATAATTTCTTTGTCTGTAGGGATTATTTCCAGTTCACTATTATATTTCTACTACAAAATAATTAGGAGATTCCAAAACGATGAAGATTTGAATTATTCTGTTAGTACTAAAAATTGGGCTAAGAACCTTTTATTGATTGGGATAATCTCGATAATTGCGGCGCTTATACCAATAATTATTTCAGGCCGTTTTGTATCTGAACTTTTTGATAACAATAATTTTGATAGGTATTCAATCAGCAGTATTATTGGGGTAGGATTTATTTTTACCGGATTTTTACTATATAAAACTTCCGGTGCAGTACGGGATTGGATCATGATTCTGCTAGTCTCTTTATCCATTACCACACATTTGATGAATGGTTATTGGCATACAATACTTTGGAATAAGCAAAAAGATATTTGGTGGCAATTTTATTGGCGTACTTCCCAAATACAAAAAAATGCCCTCCTAATCTTTAATTTCCCAGAAGTTACAGAAACCACTAAATCTCAAGATGCATCGACAGTGCTGTATAGCGCTTTAAGACTTGAAGATTATCAAATATGGGCACCTGGTAATTTATTCTTTAACTACTTAAATTTACCTGAAAATCATTTTAGCGGACAATATTTGCTTGATAAAGATACTGCTCAAAAAATAAGAAATAAAACGATTGAAGTTATTGCTGAGGGAAGCAGTACTATTAAATATACAAAAGATTTTAACAATGCGATTATAATATCTTTACCAAGCGAAAAATCTTGCCTTTGGATATTAGATCGGAAAAGAGAAGAACAACCTAATAATTCTACTGTTAACCCCCCCTCTAATATCTTTGGAACTGAACCTTCTCATGGTTGGTGTTACTACTTCCAAAAGGCATCTCTTGCAAGGAAATTAAAGGATTGGGATAGACTTAATCAACTCACTCAAGATGTTTTAGAGAAAAATTTTAGACCACTAGATACAAATGAATGGTTACCTTTTATAGAAGGATTAATAGTTTCAAAAAGATATACACAAGCAGAAAATTTAATTAGGATTACATCAGGAAGTGAATCAAAAATATTTATGAATAATCTTTGTCAAATGGTTAAGAGATTGAAAGTGACGGGATTAAAGGAATACTGTAAATAAACCTAACCCCGTTTTAGTTAGAAAATATTCTAATATCGTTTTTAATCATATCTTTGATAGTATTTTCAAATTTAATCTGAGGCGCCCACCCTAATTTTAACTTAGCTTTTGTTGCATCACCGCAAAGCGTATTTGTATCTATAGCTCTAACAGAATCCTGGTCTTCAAAAATGTAATTACGCCAATCTAAACCTAAAAAGCCAAAAGCGATATCCAGTACCTCCTGCACATTATGGGTTTTACCTGTAGCAATTATAAAATCATCTGCGCTAACTTGCTCTAGTATTAACGAAAATGCCCTTACAAAATCCCTCGCATCCCCCCAATCTCTTCTGGCATCTATATCCCCTATTCTAAGCATGAAATTTTCTGTCATGATAGGGTTACCAAATCTATCATTGGGAATTTTTTTGACTTTGTTATATATACAAGCAGCGGCGACAGTAATCTTTCTTGTCACAAAATCCAAAGGCCTGCGGGGGCTTTCATGATTATATAGGATTCCACAGCTGATATATAATTTTTCACTTTCTCTTAAGTCTTTCGCGTATAAATCTACTTTCAACTTAGACTTTGCATACGGGGTTACCGGAATGAAAGGAGTATGCTCGTTCTGGGGGCAAATAGCAGGAGAACCGAATATTAAACAAGTCGAAGCCTGAAATATTTTGATATCGTGTCCCATTTTTTTTAATCCTACTGCTGTTTCAAATATAATACGGGCAGCGCCCTCTGTTACTTTAATTGAATAAGATGGATTTTTTGTAAACCCTGAGAGAGTAGTTACTCCCCCCAGGTTGTAGATTTGATTGGGTTTAGATTTCAAGATAATTGATTTTAATTTATTAAAGTCAGTAAGATCTGCTTCGTATAATTCAATCTTGTTTAGTAAATGTCTGATGTTTTCTAATTTTGTATTATCTCTAACAATTCCTATGACTTGATATCCCAAGTTAAGCAACAACTCGGTAAGATATGAGCCATCTTGTCCTGCTATTCCGGTGATAAGCGCTTTCTTTGTATTCATACAACTTTCTTTTACTGTATGCTAAAACTTTAAGGATTTAATTCAAGTGTTTTATATGATATAACAACGTACAATGAAAAAAATAGTAGTTCTTTTACCCACATTAAATGAAGTAGACAATATTGAGGACAGTGTAAACGGGATTTTAAAACAGGAAAAAGAGATTGTAGGATGGAAAATTGAGATATTGATTGTAGATAGTGGATCTTTGGATGGAACAGCACAAATAGCAAAAAAGCTGGCTTTAAAGAATCCTAAAATACACACTATCACCGTCGGAAAAGGTCTCGGTGTTGGACTAATAAAGGGACATCTTTATGCGATAAAACATCTTCATCCACACATCTTAGCTCAAATTGATTCTGATGGTCAGATAGAACCTGATGTTTTACCTAAACTAGTGAAAACTATCGGGAGCGGTTATGACTTAGCATTAGGATCTAGGTTTATTAAAGGTGGGAAAAATCAAATTTCACTTCCAGGTAGATTTTTAAGCAAGTGCTCTTCGTGGTTCTGTAAATTAGTTATAGGACCATCAAATATTCATGAATTTAATACGCTCACAAGAGCGTTTACTCCTAAGCTATTTAAAAAAATAAATCTGGGAAGGCTTCCTTGGAAAGAACAAACTTTTATTATCCAGCCAGCTTTCTTAAACGAAGCAATACTAGCAGGTGCTAGATATAAAGAAGTACCAATAATCTGCAGGGAACGCCTTAAGAATTATTCAAAGAATAAAATAATAAATTATACTTATGATGTTATCACTTATGCTTTAGATGTAAGACTTAAAAAGTGGGGCTTAGCAATACCCTTTTTTAAAATAAGTAGAAAACTTAAAAGTATAATTAAATAATTTTTATTTTTCTGTTATAATTGTTTACGATTACATCGTAAACTTATTGTAACATTTACGTTATAATACTATAAAACAATGGGATCAAAACTGGCTAAATCTATAAATAATAATCAAAGGAAATTAAACCCAATAACTGCCTGCCGTTCCTGTAGCAGTAGTGATTTATCTAAAATCCTTTCTTTAGGAAAACATGGGTTGTCTGATTTTGTCGATATGTCGGATCAAAAAAAAGTACCAAGATATCCTCTTCAATTAATTCTTTGTCAAAATTGTAATTTACTACAAATGCGGCATACCACACCTCCCGACCAACTCTATACTGACAGATATGGTTACCGTTCAGGTATCAATCACACAACAAAAAACAACTTGATAGAAATTACGGAACAGGCAGAAAAAATAATAAACTTGAAAGCAGGAAATATAGTAGTAGATATTGGATGTAATGATGGCACTCTTCTTGCGTCTTACCGAACACCCGGCTTAATTCACGTTGGTTTTGATCCGGTGACTACATTCGCAAAATATTTCCGCAAATCACTAAAAAGTAACGGACCAAAACAATATAAATTGTTTAACAAATATTTCGATAGTAATCCTTTTTTAAAATATTTTGGCAAAAAAAGAGCAAAAATAGTAACAGCTATTTCTATGTTTTATGACTTAGATAACCCTAATAGATTTTTAAAAAGTATAAGGGAAATCCTACACCCGGAAGGCATACTAATAATTCAACAAAATTACTTAGTTGGAATGCTGGAACAATGTGCATTCGATAACGTTGTCCATGAACATCTAGAGTATTATTCACTTGAATCTTTAGAAAATATTCTTAAAAATCATGATTTAGAAGTTTTTGACGTTGTACAAACAAGTATTAATGGAGGAAGCTTTAGAACATTGATAAAATTTAAAAACAATAAAACAAAATTTCGTGGAGGACTCAAAAGAGTTGAGGAAATGAGAAATATGGAAAAAAACCTATCATTAGGAGATACAAAAACATACCTTCATTTTGCAGATAAAGTTAAAAAAATAACATACTCCTTAAAAAATTTTATAAAAAAACAAGCTAAAAAGGGTAAAGTAATTTATATTTATGGAGCTTCAACACGAGGCAATACTCTTGTACAAGCGTGTGGTTTAGATTATAGATTTATAAAAGCAGCAGCAGAAAGAAATCAGGATAAATGGGGAAAAAAGATTGCCTCTACCGGCATTTCAATAATTTCAGAAGAACAAGCCAGAAAAGATCAACCGGATTATTTTCTAGTCTTACCTTGGTTTTTTAAACAAGAATTTTTAAATAGAGAAAAGAAATATTTGATGGCAGGAGGCAAAATGATCTTTCCATTACCAAAACCGGAGATTGTTTGTTTTAACAACGGTAAGATAGAGGTAGAATCTATCTAAATCGATAATTGACGTCTTTCCCACTAGTTGATATTATCAGTGCTATCTTAAAATAATGAACAAAGTCTTTCATTCAACAATAAAAATAAATTCAGCGGAAAAGTATTTTAGAAAATTTCTACAAATCGCTCCCTTAAGTGTTGCTGTATGGAGAGCGGTCGAAGCTAGGTATCTATCAACAGTAAAATTACCACATCCTATATTAGATATCGGATGTGGATTCGGTGAATTTGCCCTGGGTTTTTCTGATATAGTAGTTGATGTAGGTATAGATATCGCACAAAAAGATATCGATATAGCTAAACAGTGCGGAAAATATAAAAAAGTTGTTTTAGGCGATGCACGAAAGATGCCCTTTAAGAATGAAACCTTCTCATCAATTTTTTCAATAAGCACATTTGAGCATATCATAAATCCTCAGAAAGTAATACAAGAAACCTATAGGGTACTAAAGGGGGGCGGAATACTTGTTGCAACTATAGAAACAGAAGCTGTAGATCGCCAAACTTTCTACAGAGGCTTTCTTGAAAAGATAGGACTACAATCTGCAAGTAAATTTCTTTTAAAAAAATATAACCGCTTATTCCACAGAAACGTAATTGTAAATAAAAATATTTGGCTTCGATACTTAAAAAACGCAGGTTTTTCTATCGAGAGATCAGAAGATATCATTAGTCCCAGTGTAGTAAAAATCTACGATTTCTTTATGATCACTGCTTGGCTTTCGCAAATACCCAGACCGATCATTGGGAAAAGAATAGTTTACCGCCCAGCTTTTATTACCAACATCCTCACAAAAATATTTTTACCCTTTATGGACAAAAAAGAAACTAATGGCACAAACTTATTCATTGTAGCAAGAAAACCCAAATAGACGGAAAAATTCTTAACTAGACCAGTTTTTCCCATCGCCCACTGTTTGTCTAACAAAAGTCGCAATGGTTTGCAATCCTTGTTTCATCCTCCCTCTACTTACAAAGAAAAGCATTAATGGATTTATTTCAACTGTTACTGTTCCATTCCATTTTTGCTTATGTAACCACAAAAATTGTTTTTCTGCAGTAGATAATTTATGATTTAAAATCTTTTTTAATCCGCTTGCCCCAATCAACGTTAACTGAATACCTCCTATATTTTGTAATCCAATCCATTCCCAAAATGATTTCCAATTTTGAAATCCATAATGTTTTGCCCACGATAATGATTGATCATTTCTTGTATCCACTACAATCTTATGTTGTTTTTTTATCAACCATTCTTTTATTTCTACAGGGTTTCTTCTTTTTGTACTAATTATCTCGTAAAAAATGCCGCCGGAGAATTCATTATCATCATGAGTCCACTCCTTAGAGATATCATGAACTGTAACAGGAAGATGAAGTTTTTCCGATATGATTCTAATGATTTTTTTTGATCTATCAGTTTTAGGAAAAAGTAATACCCTAATAATAGTAAAAAACAAACTCCATAAAAGATTTATCTTATATTCTTTATCTAAACCGATATCAAGACGCCAATTTTGATGTATACCTTTAATAAGCTTTAGATTAGAAAAATAGTCAGCCCATCTATCCTCTCTGTATATCTTAATAACACTCTCTAATTCTCTAATCACTGTTCTTGTAGGAAGAATTTCTAAACCATCGTATCCTGTATCTATTGAATAATTAAGAGCTTGCTTAATTCCCAACCAAGGAATACTGCCACCGGAAAGAATTATTTCATTTTTACTCATCAGATCAATGCTAAATAATCTTAATCTTATCACAAATTACCTTATTTCTTGATGTAGCACAATGATATAATATTAATAAGACTTAATTATGCGTATCTTAATCACTGGAGGTGCAGGATTCATTGGCTCACAACTCGGACTTTATTTAGTTGAAAAAAATCATGAAGTTATTCCCCTGGATAATCTTAAGTTTGGCTACCTATATAATTTCGCCAACAACGAAAAACTTCTATCTAATTTTATCAAGATGGACATTAGGAATCCAGAGTTAGAAAGTGTTATGAAAAATATAGACGTTGTTTTTCATATCGCAGGCATTATTTCCTTACCCGGATGTAATGATAATCCTTTTGAGGCTTATTCAGTAAACGTTGCCGGAACTGCCAATGTTTTAGAAATGGGAAGAAGAAATGGAATAAAAAAGATTATTTTTGCTTCTACATCAGCTTTGTATGAGAACGAAACTGCTACTCCGTTTAAGGAATCAGTCAACCCCAAACCAACGTTAATTTATGCTCAAACTAAAAAAGCAGCAGAGGATATCTGTAATTCATTTATAGATATGTATGGTATGGATATTACAATTCTCCGCTTCTTTAACGTATATGGTCCTCATATGGATTTCCGTCCCCCTTCTTACCTTATAAGTTATATTATTGGTTGTCTTCTTAAACAAGAAAGACCCATTTTGCATTCGGATGGAAAACAAGCAAGAGATTTTGTATATGTTTCTGACACAGTTAAAATGTGCAAGACTGCAATGACCAGCTTAAAAGCTAAAGGTGAGATATTCAATGTTGGATCAGGAAAAACAATAACCATTCAGGGCATTTTTGACTTAATAGCGAAAAACCTTGGAGAGAAAAAAATCAAACCTTTATATAGAGACCCAAAGTTAATTTGGGAGAAGTTCCCCGGACAATTTAAAGGACAATATCCTATTCAACACACCTTTTTAGAGAAAGAAGTTAATAAATATACCTTGGCGGACACCCAAAAAGCTAAAAAAATGTTAAAATGGGAGGCAAAGGTAAATATTGAAGAAGGAATCTCCAGCACTGTTGCTTATATCAAAAAAGGGGGATTTAAAAAATGATTATAGTAAGAGCACCACTTAGAATAAGTTTTGTTGGGGGTGGATCTGATCTTTCAGATTTTTACCATGTAACTGCCGGAAAGGTCATTTCCGCAACCATCGATAAGTATGTTTATGTTGTAATTAACCCAGCTTCATTGCTTAAAGGAATAAGTGTACGATATTCAATAATAGAAAACGTCAAAAATGTTAAGGATTTAAAAAATAACCGCATAAGAGAATCTATGCTCTCCCTGGGAGTTAAAAACAATATGGAAATTGGCATTTTCTCTCATTTACCGGTAGGAACGGGACTGGGGGGCTCCTCTGCTTTTACAGCCTCGCTAATAAAAGGTTTATCAACTCTTCTTGGAAAAAGACTTGATAAAAAAGAGATCGCAGAAGCAGCTTGTAATGTAGAGATTAACTTGCTTAAAGAACCAATTGGCAAACAGGATCAATATGCTACCAGCTTTGGAGGATTTAATATCTTCCAGTTTAATCCTGATGAGACTGTAGATGTAGATCCAATTCTTTTGGATTACAAAAAACGAATAGATTTAGAAAATCATATACTTGTCTTTTTTACTGGAACAACAAGACAAGCTTCATCGATACTATCAGAACAAAAAGCAAATACTCAAAATAAAATGGAAACCTTAAAATCTATGGTTGACCTAGTTGATGTATTTAAAAAAAAGTTGATGAAAGGAGATTTTGAAGGTTTGGGAAAATTACTACATCAAAATTGGTTAATGAAAAAAATGCTTGCTTCAAAAATTTCTAATCAAGTAATTGATGATCTTTATGAAATTGGTATAAAGAATGGCGCCTGGGGAGGAAAAGTATTAGGAGCAGGTGGAGGCGGATGTATATTATTCTTAACTCCAATAAATAAGAAAGAGGAAGTTAGAAAAGCGATTGAAGCACAAGCTAAAAAAAGTAAGTTAGGAGATTTTAAAGAAATCCCGATAAAATTTGTACAATCAGGAGTTGAAATAGTTTCAAATAGTTATTTTACGTAGTAAAACAATGCAACTGTTTATTTTTAACTAAGTTATGGAAGACTATATTAAAAAATATCTTAAAAAAAGTAATAAGTTACTGGACAACTTGCCTAACAAAGAAATCGCAAAAGCCATGAATATTTTGCAGGCTACTTATGAAAGAGATGGGAAAATTTATGTTTTTGGTAACGGCGGTTCACTCTCGATGGCAACTCATTGGGTAGCAGATTTTAATAAAACAGTATTCTCTCATCACTTGGATAAAAATGTGCGTCGTTTTCAGGCTATCAGACTACCTACAACAGAGGAAGAATTAACAGCGTGGGCAAATGATGTTTCCTTTGATATGGTTTTTGCAGGACCTTTACGTAATTATGTCAGGGATGGAGATACAATAATTGCAATCTCATCATCTGGTAATTCTACAAATATTATCAAGGCTGTTGAACTTGCAAAAGAGTATAAAATTCCGATAATCGGAATATCCGGTTTTGATGGAGGATTGCTTAATCAATTAGCTGATGCAAAAATATGTGTAGAAACAGAAAAAGGAGAGTATGAATTAGTTGAAGGAATACATGCAGTAATACTACATTTGATTACTAAATATTTTAAAAATTATTTTGATTATCTTGAAAAACAATCCAGAACTTAACTCATGAGAATTTTAGTAACCGGAAATCTAGGATATATTGGCATAGTTTTAACAGAGATGCTTTTAAAGAAAGGCTTCGAGGTTGTGGGTTTAGATACTAATTATTATGAAGCCTTATCTTCCCTGCCAAATATTTTTGAAAACATTAAACAAATAAAAAAAGATATTCGAAAAGTTTCTAAACAAGATCTTGAAGGAATTGATGCTATTATTCACCTGGCTGCATTGTCAAATGATCCATTGGGTGAATTTGATACCAGACTAACTTATGATATTAATTTGAACGCTACAATAAATCTGGCAAATCTTGCCAAAGAATCAGCAGTTAAAAGATTCGTATATTCTTCATCACAAAGTATGTACGGTGTGTCTGACACAGACGAGGAACTGGATGAAGATAACAGCCTTAAAAATGCAATTACAACTTATGCCAAAACTAAATGGGAGGCAGAAGTTAAACTAAAAAAGCTAGGAGAAGATAATTTTATAGTCGTATGTTTACGACCTTCAACTGTTTTTGGTGTAAGTAATAAACTGCGATGTGATATTGTTTACAATAATCTGGTTGCCTGTGCATATACCACTGGAAAAATAGAGATTAAAAGTGATGGTACTCCTTGGCGACCTGTTGTACATGTAAGAGACGTATGCTCTGCTTTTATCGCAGGACTTGAAGCCCCAATTAACATGGTTGCAAATCGATCATTTAATGTAGGAATTGAAAACGGCAACTATACGGTTAGAGATCTAGCAGAAGCTGCACAAAGAGCTGTACCTGGAAGCTCTCTTGTTTTTATTGGTGAACATGGAAAAGATTCCAGATCGTATAAAGTATCTTTTAAAAGAATCTTGTCTGAACTTAAGGATTATTTTAAACCGCAGTGGGATTTAGATCGTGGAGGAAAAGAGCTGGTCAATTTCTTCCGTGAAATTAATTTTACCGAAAAAGAATTCAGAGGAAGACTTTGTAACCGGCTACCTCAACTAAAATATTTAGTAGATAATAAAAAACTAGACAATGAATTATTTTGGATCGAGTAAATATGAAGATAACTCAAGCAGTAATCCTTGCTGGAGGACAAGGAAGCAGACTTAAACCCTTTACCAACAATAGTCCAAAACCAATGGTTCCAGTGAATGGCAAGCCATTTCTCGAACATTTAATTGGACTTCTTAAAGAAAACGGTATTCAGGAGGTTATTATTTTAACCGGATATTTGGGAGAAAGAATAGAAAAATACTTTGGTAATGGTTCAAAATTTGGAATAAAAATTAAATATTCTTACACTCCATTTCTAGACGAAAAGGGTGAGGAGAATAATAGTGGTTTAAGACTTAAAAATGCCCAAGGGTTATTGGATGATTTTTTCTTACTCTTATACTGTGATAATTATTGGCCCTTAAATTTAAAAAAATTAATAGATTATTTTAATCTACACTCCTCTGATGTACTAGTTACTGTTTATTCCAACTTAGATAATTCAACCAAAAATAATATGTTTGTTGATAATCAAAGTTATGTCAACGAATATGACAGCGGTAGAACGACGAAAAATCTTAACGGTGTAGATATTGGTTTTTTTATTATTAACAAAGAAGTTTTAGGGCTTTTACCAAAATCCAACTCTCAATTTGAAGCGGTTGTATTACCAAATCTAATTCAAAAAAGAAAGCTTTCAGCATATTTGACTAATCAAAAATATTACAGCATTGGTGATCTTAAAAGAGTAAAAATAATGGCACAATTTCTTTCCCCAAAAAAGATAGTTTTTTTAGACCGGGACGGTGTGATCAACAAAAAAGCTCCAAAAGCTGATTATATTAAAAACTGGGAAGAATTTAAATTTTTGCCTGGTTCAATTAAAGCAATTAAATTACTAAATGAAAATGGATATAAAGTTTTTGTAATATCCAACCAACCGGGAATAGCCAGATGGAAAATGCAAAAGAGGGACCTTGAAAATATTCATAAAAAAATGAATAAAAAATTAAATGAAAATGGCGCAAAAATCGAAGATATCTATTATTGTCCTCATGGGTGGGATGAGGGGTGTCTTTGCAGAAAACCAAAACCAGGATTATTAATTCAAGCAAGCAAAGAACACTTTATTGATTTGAGAAAAACTATATTTATCGGTGATGACATAAGAGATAAGGAAGCCGGAGATGCGGTTGATTGTAAAACTATTCTGGTAAGTGACAAACGGAATCTTTTTACTATAGTATCCTCTTTAATTGATAAATAATTACTTATGAAAATAAAGAAAATTTTTATTACTGGAATTGCTGGAATAGCAGGTAGGATTCTTGCCAAACTTGCGTTGTCTGAAAATTATTCAGTAGCCGGAACAATACACCAAAATTTTCCTGAAGAGTTAAAATCTCTCGCTCAAAATGATTTATTTAAATACTACCATATTGACCTAGAAAATTTAGATCAAGTAAAACAGGTTATTGAGGATTTTAACCCAGACGTAGTTATTCATTTGGCGGGCAAGGTGGCTGGACGGATGAATAATCAATATTTTAATCCTGAGATTTATACCCAGAATATGAAAATATTTAAAAATGTTCTTTCTGCGGTTAAAAGCTTAACAAATCAAGCTCAGTTTATATTAGGCAGTGGTTGCATTGTTTATGGTAAACCCTTCTCCCCTTCTTTTATCAATGAAATAGTAATTGAGAATTTACCTGAAATTGATCCCAGCAAAGAGCCCTATAGAGCCAGTAAATTAGATCAGGAGAAATTACTCTTTGAAAGTGGACTTGAATATATTATCGCAAGACCAACCCAATATACAGGACCTGGTAAAACCCCTACAGCAGTAGAATATTATGTTGCTTGCGAAATTGCATCAATAATAAGTGGAACAAAAAGTAATATCGAGGTCAAAAACAAGCTTGGGGAAATAGATATGCTAGATGCAAGAGATGTTGCAAAGGCTTATCTTAAATTAATAGCAGAAGGTGTTACAAGCCAAGTTTACCATATCAGCACCGGGACCCCTATTACTGTTGAAGGTATGGCCAAAATATTTTTGGAAGTAGTCAATCTCAATCCAAACCAATTTGAGATTAAATCTACAGATACTGAACAAATCTTGTACTCCCGTTTTTCTTCGAACAAATTGAGAAGTTTGGGATGGAAACCGCAATATAGTTTGGAAGATGCCTTGACAAGTTACTGGGAATACTTTAAAAATCAAGAAAGATAGAAATGAAATTTTACAAACAAAAAATTAAAGGAATATATTTAATAGAGCCTGAACCAATTCAAGACTCAAGGGGTATGTATCGAAGACATTTTTGCCAAAAAGAATTTAAGGATCACTCTATAGATTTTCAGGTTGCTCAAGCTAATATAGTTGAAAATAAACATCGTTACACAATACGTGGATTCCATTTTCAAAAACCTCCTTTCGGTGAAGGAAAAATTTTGTCTTGTATTAAGGGTGCTGCATACGATATTGTTTTAGATTTAAACCCGAAGTCTCCAACTTATCTTCAGTGGATCGGGTTTAGATTAGATGACAAAAACAGAAATAGTCTTTATATTCCCCCAAGTTGCACACATGCAATTTTAACCCTCGAAGATAATACAATTATCCATTATTACACCTCGGAATTTTATAGCCCTAAAGCAGAAAGAGGTATCCGCTATAATGATCCTTATTTTAACTTCAAATGGCCTCATCAACCTAAGATTATTTCAGAAAAAGATAAAAATCACCCTGATTTTAACCCCTAAAATTAACAAACTTTTTAAAAAATGTCTAAATCCATCAAAAACACAATAGATAAAGAACTCCAGAGTTGCTGGATTAATAAAATGAAAATGGGCTGGGGTAAAGCATCTGGAGAAAAACAAGGATTTTACTTTTACCAAGAAGCAGCAAAGTTTGTCAAAGGTGGCGTAGTCCTGGATGCAGGGGCCGGACAATTACGTTTCGAACCATTTTTTGAAAAAAGTATTTACATATCTCAGGAACATACAACGGGTATTGAGCTTAAAAGTATGAAAAACATTGAGTATGACTTAATTAGTACTCTCGATGAAAAAATACCTCTTAAAGATAGTTGTATTGATGAAATAATTTGTAACTCTACATTAGAACACATCAGGTATCCAGAAAAATTTTTTGCTGAAGCCTTTCGGGTATTAAAACCTGGTGGCAGAATATATATCTCAGTGCCTTTCATAATAATGGAACATGAAATTCCGTATGATTTTCAGCGGCCGACCAGATTCGGATTAGAAAGATGGCTGGATGATGCCGGATTTAGCAGGATAATGATTAAGGCTGGTTCAACATGTGTACAAAGCTTGACAGCCTATTTACCGATAGCCATCGTTTATGATTTATTACAGACTGATAAAAACCCAAAAAAACTATTTTTAGAAATATTACAGAGAAAGAACGGAATCCAAGAACTAATAAGAAGAATGCCAAATTTTATTATGGCGGGGATGGGTTACATTTTTATGAAACTTTTTGTCAGTTTTATTAATATGTTAACTAATGTAGAAGTATATCAAGAAGCAAATATCCCTACTGGATGGCTGACAGCAGCAAGCAAACCAGGCCGATATATAAGAAAAAGTTACAAAAATAAGGAAGTCTTTCTACAGCTCAATAGATATGAAAAATAAAGTCGACATAGTTATACCTGTACACAATAGGACAAAATTGTTAAAAAGAATCCTGGATTATTATAATGAATATGGTCAGGACTTTAATTTTATCATTGCTGACTCAAGTAATAAAATAAATAAAGCAATCAATAAAAAGTTAGTCGAATCTTTTACCAAATTGAAAATTTTATATATAGATAAATTTTCAGAGGACCTCCCACAGCATATTAAATTTGGTAAAATGATAAATTATATCAACAATAAGTACTGTGTATTTTGTCCAGATGATGATTTTATTATTCCAAATGGTATTAGGTCGTGCATTGATTTCTTAGAAAAAAATCCTGACTATGTTGCCGCACATGGTACTTATATTGGATTTTATCTCTTTAAAGGAATCCTAAAATATCAAAAATTTTTATGGAATCTACGTTATCATAATTATTCCATATCTGATAATACCCCTCATTTAAGACTATTTACACACCTTAGTAACTTTACTCTCTTGCTTTGGGCTGTCCGAAGAACTAATGTAGTACGAAACTGTTATAAGGAATTACTTAAAATTAATTTTGATCCAGAACTTTTACTTATGTTTGGAGAATTATTACCGGACATGTTAACTGTAATTTCTGGAAAAGTGAAACGCTTAGAAACCTTGTATGCTGCAAGGCAATATTTTTTCTCTATAGCAAATAATTATTTAACTTTATTGGATACTGTAAAGACAGATTTTTATCTTCAGGAATATAACAAATTTAAAAACTGCCTTATAAATAACTTGCAAGTAAAAGAAAAAATTGCAAGATACAAGGCAGAACAGATTATTGATTCAGCTATGGAGAAATATCTCAAGTCTTACTCTTCATATCAGGAATACTTGGTTAATAAAGTTAATCGTCTCTTAAATCACGGGCCATCATGGATTGCAAGAGCTTTAAGAACTTTTCATGCAACTTATCTTTTTTCCAAAAAGAAAGAAGGCACCATTGATACATTTGATCAACTATCATCTAAATATTATCAAGATTTTGAATCTATCCGCCGAATAGTTTTGAAATATAATATTTGAATATGTATATAAAAAAACAAATTAAAAAAGCATTATATGTATACAACAAAAACCCGTTATCTAAACTACTTTATGAAAAAGAAATAAAAAAACGCTTTAGTTTATCACTTACAAACGTTGAAGCTTTATCTAAACACATCAGTATGTTTGCTCCATATACCAATGAACTACATCATCCTAATGATTGGTATGGTCATGCTAAAATTTTTAAAAAGTTTCTGGGTTTACCAAAAGACTACAAATTCAAATTTATAATAGAACATGGCACTTATTTAAATGACGAGGTTGCCGATATTGACCTAGAAACAAATCTGCCTTCCTTTATTACTTATAGTGAAAATAGAATCAAGTTTTTAAAAAGATACCGGGATTTTGCATTTAGTATTGGACCTTTTATAAATTACGCCGAAGATATATTAACCAAGGAAGAACTTAGGAGGGAGAAGAAAAGATTAGGACGATCTTTATTGCTTTTTCCAATACACTCTACTTTAGATACTAATCTCAACTTTAATATAGCAAACCTGTGTAATTCAGTTAAAGAAATAGGGAAAAATTTCAATACTATCAGAGTTTGTCTTTATTGGACTGATGTTCTTAAGGGTCATGATAAAATCTATCAAGATTTTGGTTTCGAAGTTGTTACAGCAGGTCATATTCTGGATTCCAATTTTATACCAAGATTAAGAAGTATTATCAAACTCTCTTCTTATACTGTTTCAAATGGAATAAGTACTCACATTGCGTATTGCCTATTCCTTAATAAACCGCATTATCTTATCTCTCAAAGACTTAATTTATCCGGGAATAGAAAAGAAATTAAAGCCAACTATATTCTGATAAAGACCAAGGCATATAGACAAATATACCAAGCATTTTCTAAAGCTGAAGCAAAAATAAGTCCAGAGCAATATGCCACTGTTAATTATTATTGGGGTCTCAATAAAACAAAAACTAAAAATGAATTCTTAAATATAGTAGAAAGAACCGAAGAAATATTTAAGAAATATAAACAATGAAAAAAGTTACAATAGTAATTCCTTTTCACAAATCTTCTGTCTCAAAAAACGAAGAGGTATCAATAAAACATCTAGTAAAATACATGGGGAGGTTTGATAAATTTTTGGTACTACCTGAATCTATAAAAAAAGTCTCTTTTAAAATACCTGGTGTAAAAAAAATAATTAATTTTCCAAATGAGTATTTTACTTCCGTACCTAAATATTGTGAGCTGCTCAATACAAAAATGTTTTACAATAAATTTACAGATTATGAATACATTTTGATATATCAATTAGATGTTTTAGTTTTTTCAAACCAATTACTGGAATGGTGTAATAAAGACTACGATTTCATTGGAGCTCCTTTTTTCAATCCCGTCATAGGAAAACTTTCGTTTAAAGAGCACTCTCCTTTAAGTGGCGGAAATGGAGGTTTTTCTTTAAGAAAAGTATCTAGTTTTCTTAAAGTTATTGATATCGCAGAAAAACTCGCTACCAGAAATTCTATAAATCCCCTTATTAGAAAACTATGGTTTTTCAAGGCAGTCCTAACAAACCAATCTCATAAAATTTGGCTTAATGCTCCTCCACAGAACTACCCTTTTAATGAAGATGGATTTTGGTCATATGAAGCTCCTAAATATTACAAAAAATTTAAAGTTGCTCCATTTAAGGAGGCTCTAAAGTTTAGTTTTGAAAAGTTTCCCAAAAAATGCTTTAAGTTAAATAGGAATCAATTACCTTTTGGTTGCCATGCGTGGAAAAAATATGATTATTCTTTTTGGAAAGCTTACCTTTAAAAAGTTAGCTAGCCTTGTTAACAATCCAATTTTTAGGAATTTTGGAACTTGAAATTTCAATCTCCATATTTTTGTAATCCTGAGGGCCTAATTTCTTTGCATACTCCCAGGTTTTTTTTATTCCTTTAAGGATAGATGTTCTATCCATATAGTGTAAATATTTTTTTGCTTGAGAATGATCTGCTATAGCGATTTTTACTTCCTGAGAACGGTTTGCTAAATGGATTGGTTTTATATATACTCCTGCTACATTTTGTATAGTTTTTGACAATTCGTTTAATGAGTAATCTTTATCCGCTCCAATATTAAAAATTTTCTCATTAACAGCTAAAAAAGCACATTTTACAAGTGCGTCAACTACATCATCTATGTACGAAAAGCATCTCTTTTGTTCTCCATCTCCATAGATATAATATGATTGCCCTTTTAAAAGAGAGTTCATAAAAATAGTTACAACATTTCTGAAAGCATCAGACATATTTTGTCTTGGACCGTAAACATTATGTGGTCTCGCAATAACATATTCAAAATCATGAACTTTCGACATAACTTTTAAAGTCTCCTCTGCAGCCAATTTACTAATGCCGTATAAATCTTCAGGTTCCGGTTTATCCGTCTCTTTAAAAGGAGTTTGTAATGAACCATATACAGCAATACTTGAAGTGAATATAAACCTTCTAAAGACTCTTTTTTTTGTTCTAAGAACTGCCGCCAAAACTCTAATAAAGGCATCGTAGTTTCTAGATGTAACGTCTACGGGAGAAAACTGGGCTTTATTTTCAGCAGCATTTGCTGCTAAATGATAAACTATGTGGGGATTAAAATCCTGACATATATCTAAAATATCCTTCTCATTATTGCCATTTCTACCTCTTAGGTCGTATTTAAAAAAAGCTGCTTTTGGATTAATGTTTCTTTTAAACCCCCCTGATAAGTCATCTACTACCACTACTTCATAATCTTTCTCTATTAGTTTATCTACTAAATGAGATCCAATAAACCCCGCTCCACCTGTAACTAAAATTCTCCTAGTTTTTGTATCCTTCATTATTTGATAATTATAGCATTTTAGTTATTCTTTTTTGAAAGACACGCATACCCATACTCTATATCTGTCTTAAAACAGATTGTGTTGTATCTTTCCTTAAAATAAGGTAATTCCGAAGTTGATAAAATTAAATCTTTCGAATTTGTTTCTATATTATCATTAATAACAAATTTCACCCCTTTCTCTTTCAATAATACCCATAAAGGATATTCAAACTCATCCATAATGTCTAATTTAATCTGTGGGCTATCTTTTTGCTGCAAGATTAAGTTAGTTACCTTATCATAAGGATCAAACCAATATGGCCTAGCATTAAAATATTGTCGTGTCCTAGATCTAGTGTAAAATGCTTCGGGCAGGACCGAATTAGGAGGCGCATACGATCTTACTGTATCATAAAAAGTATTATAAGAAATATATGGTCTTGATACATTCAATAATATTATGACAATCCCAAGCGGTAAAGATACGATAAGGGAAATTGATAATATTTTCTTTCCTACTTTAGAAATACTGAGTATTAAATACGACAGTACCATTCCAATCATAAAGATTGGAATCTCCAGTCTGATATTGTATAAATTCCACTTTAAAATTAGTGAAAAAAATATAAATGAAACTATCAGAAAGATAAACAGATATTTTATTAATACATTTGGAATTTTTTTCCAGTATAAAATTAGTAGAAAACCTGTTATTAATATCAGAATCAATTGAATAGGATTACTCACCATATCTTCTTGAGGATAAATTATAGACAAGAGATGAAACTTAAGCGAAGGATTAACCATAATCCTAGCATCATTTATATCTATACCAATAAAACTACTTAGATTGATTAAAAAATTCTCAGCTATCTCTTTTCCAACCGGAACCGGGATATTAATGAAGGCATTTTTGAGCATAGTTGAAAAAGCAGCTTGAGGGCTAATTATTTCATTAAAAAAAATGTTTCCTCTACCTATTAATTGTTGTCCTGAAAAATTCCCATAAAGTCTAATATTTTGATTAAAGAAGCTCAATTGCATGACAAAAGCTAAAACAGCAATGATTACTACCGCTATTACTCCTTTTCGCCAATCTATTCTTATCAAATATAATAAAAGTGAACAAGGAATAATCGCAAAAGCTGCAAAAGTTTGCTTTGTTAACATACCCAGCCCAAATATAACACCAAGAATTAAAGCATATCTCGTTTTTTTGGTATTAATAAGAATTAAACCCACATACACTGCAAGTAAAATAAATACGTTACTCTGTAGATCAACTTGAGTACTCACCGATTCCATAATAGCAATGGGCGTCAGAGCAGACATTAATATTACAGATTGCTTTAGCTTTTTATCCCCTTTCAACAGAATAAAAATCTCGCCGCATAAGAATACAGAAGTGACAAATGCAATCCATTGCGAGAAAAATAATAATCGATCACTGTCAGTAATTGAGTATAAGTGTAAAAGAATATACTCTGGAAAAGGAGGCATAAAATCATGAAAATTCCTTACTGAAATTTGTATTGTTGTGCTGTTATTTAACCAATGCATCACTCTTGGAATATGGTAATTCATTGCATCTGTTGTGCTAGGTGCACTGCTTATCCCTTGAATTAATGTAAGAATGAGCAATACTAAAATAAATTTGGTAGTAAGAGATTTAAAATTAATATTTTTTAATAATCCTAAAAATTCTTTTTTAAAGGATTTCAGCAATAAAAAGAAAAAGAATACATCTACAATTAGAATATTCTGCCTAGTTAAGATATGAAAAAACGAAAGTGACTCTGTCGAGATAAAAATAAAGAAATATACGATTAGGATTACTTTAACTACTATATCCAGTTTCATAAAAAAAATGTTTTGCAGTCAATTGTATTAAATTATTATATATTCTTGAAGAACTTCTGACAAGCATATGCATGCAGAGAAATATTAATATATATGATATAGTGAGAATCAAAATATGAACCACATGGGAATTAGTTTAGAAAATATGAGTCAGGCAGCTTGGTATAATCGCTGGACACTGCAAAAAATATCTAAATTTTTAAAAGGTGATATTTTAGAGATTGGCTGCGGAACGGGTAATTTCACCCAAAGCTTAACTAATTTTGGTAAAATCTGGGCTATAGATATTGATCAAGAGTTTATAAAACAAACAAGAAAACGAGTAAGTAATGATGTACAAATAAATATTGGAGATATTGAAAATGGAAGGTATTTTTTTAAAAATAAAAAATTCGATAGCATAATTTGCTTCAATGTCCTAGAACATATTGAAGATGATATAAAAGCTTTAAATAATTTATATCAACTACTAAAATATGATGGGAAATTAATATTACTTGTACCTGCCCACCCTGCACTCTTCGGGAGTATAGATAAAGCGGTTGGACACTTCAGAAGATACCAGAAAAATCAACTTTTAAAAACTTTAGAGAAGCATAATTTTAAAATAATCTGTTCTAAAAACTTAAATTTTTTGGGAGCTTTGGGTTGGTGGTTTGCCGGGAAAGTTTTAAGAAATAAATCTGTCGATGAAAAGAAGTTATCTTTCTTTAACAAAATAGCTCCTTACATTTTACCAATTGAGGATATTATTAATATCCCTTTAGGAACATCAATATTAGTAATCGCTCGAAAAAGTTAACATACCTATATGTAATACGAAATTTCAATTGTGATAGTTTTGCGAAGTCTGAAATGTTAAAACTAGAGGCGGGCAGGTAATCCTCTAGTAATCATACTTTTAACCTAAACTTGTAGATAATTTTACCCATTGCTTCTAAAGATACTTTGTCGCCTTTTAGGTACAACCAAATCCTGCAGCCAATATATCCTGTCGGATTTTGTACCTTTGACCAAACACGGATATGGTAGAATCTGTATAAACATATCTTCTAACAGTGATTGTTAAAAGCTGAGCTAACTCCTGTTGAGGTTTCCTTCTTTCTGAAGGTTGATAAACTTCTGCAGGAGTTCTGCCCAAGTGACCTGACTTTTTCTAATAGTCTGTATATGGTTTGAACCTTACATCCCAGTGTTTCAGCGGCCTCTGTTTTAGATATTTTTCTTTTTAAAACTTGAGTGACAATCTTTTGTTTAAATTCTAAATTATGTTTTTTCATTCTCTCACCTCCTCGTATATTAAATTTACTAACAATATAATTGTTAGCAGTGATATGTAAGCGGTTGGAGACTTCGATCAACCTCCTAAGGGTTAAAACCCTTTCAGAAAGCCTGAGGCTCCAATCAGCAATACATCTTATATAATCCGCATCAGCTAGATGAGGATTAGGCTGCGTTTCAGCAACCTGATACTTCGTATCTCAAACGAGGCTGGATAAAAGATGATAATATTGCAAGTCCCAATCCTTACAGGATGGGAGGTGAATTATGGATAAACAGCTACAACTAATTGTTGGCATTGATATTGGCAAACGTTTCCACCAGGCAACAGTTATTGATGCCTCCGGTAACATGCTGGGCAAATCATTAAGGTTTCCTAACACCACAGTTGGTGGTGAACTCCTAATGAGTAAAATTACCTCTGTTAATCCAAAAGGCTTACCTTTGCTTTTTGGTCTTGAGGCAACAGGTCATTATTGGCTTCCTCTGTTTGCCTATTTAACTGAGAAAGGATATCAAATAGTTGTTCTAAATCCATACCAGTCTGATGCTTTCAGGAAAGTATCCATGTCACAAACCAAGACTGACAAAGAAGATGCCTTGCTGATTGCTGAGCTACTTAGATTTGGTTCTTTTCCCCAAACAAAGATGGCTGATGAAGATATGATAGCCTTAAGAAACCTGACCAGGTTTAGACTGACGCTTAATCAGCAGGTAACTGATTCTAAAAGGAGAATACTGACCATTTTAGATAAAATATTTCCTGAATTTGAATCAATGTTTTCCGATATCTTTGGTAAAACAGGCAGATCTCTTCTTAAGAAATATCCCACTCCTGAGGAAATGGAAACTGTCAGTTTAAGAAAACTAACTAGCCTTATCACTAAACTGTCAAAAGGCCACTTTAAGGAAGAGAAAGCCCAAGAGGTTAAGATGAAAGCCAAAACCTCCTTCGGTATTACTCTTGCTTTAGAGAGTTTAACCATGCAGCTTAAGATTCTGCTGGAAACATTAGAGTTTACCGAGAAACAACTGAAAGTTGTTGATACTCAGGTAGAGGATCTACTTCCAGATACCTGTGTCTTACTGACTCTTCCCAGTGTCAGCAAAGTTCTCTCGGCTGCAATCATTTCAGAGATTGGTGATATCAAAAGATTTAGAACATCTGCTCAACTGGTTTCCTTTGCTGGGATTAACCCAACTGTCAGACAGTCAGGCAATTTCCTGGGAAGCAGAAATCATATGAGCAAGAAAGGTTCACCATATCTAAGGCTGGCTCTTTGGCAAGCAGCTATCACCTCATCCAGATTTAACCCCATCTTAAAAGAGTATTATCAACTCAAAATTAAAGAGGGTAAGTCTCATATGACTGTGACTGGTGCTGTAGCCAGAAGACTGACAGGCATTATCTTTGCCATGTTAAGGGACCAAACAGTATTTACTGTTTGAGATAGTATCAGGTTGTTAAAGTGCTAGTACCAACTCCAATAAATTGGAGAAGGTTCGCTATGGTTAAATTTCATTGTCTGTCTATTCATTTTGGTAGTTGACATTTCATAGCTAGTCT